>Ga0181537_10000859_pt1 | contig 28271 bp, 26 predicted proteins | sample PEATcosm2014_Bin_39_FD_119765 | JGI IMG/M metagenome (GOLD analysis project Ga0181537, IMG submission 119765) | Peatland microbial communities from MTU Mesocosm Facility, Houghton, MI, USA - PEATcosm2014_Bin23_10_metaG | ecosystem: Environmental > Terrestrial > Soil > Wetlands > Peat | place...
CGGCAATGAGGCCGGGCATGACGAATCTCGGATCACCTTGAGCAGGTGATGGCGACGAAGTCGTCGCAATTGGCGCCGTGGCAGGCGCCGGGTCCGCTTTGCGGGATCGCGCCGGTGATGTCGTCGCGATCGACCTTGCGGAACGACAGCGCCGCTCCGAACTCATGTGAGCGGCAGTAGGAATTCGCCGCAGCTTCCCCGCACGCCGCGCCGGAAGCGAGGCAGTGGTTGACGCCGTAGCCGTCGGCATTGCCGGCGATGATGAAGACGCGCTTTTCCGCCTGCGCGGCGGCGGCTGACAGCACGACGGCGGCAAAAGCCGCGGCCGCGAAAATGCAACGCATGGAACCCCCACCCGGCGCCCGGAGCGCCATACTCGGGTTGCTATAGAGCGGAACAATGCGACGGTGCGGTTAAGGCTGCGTTAACCCCGGTGGATCGAAGAGGAATCCGCCGCCCCGGCTGGCGCGATTCGCCGGTCCCGGCAAAGGCTTGACGCCATGCACGTCCTCGACCATTGTGCGCGCCATGAACGGCCAGACCACGATCTGCGGCATTCGCCGGGAGATTATTCGCTAGCGACATTCGCTGGCTGCGGCCGTCTTTTCTCATTGTCGAGATTTTGGACATGCCCGGCCAGTAGGCTCAAGGCGTACGCTTGGATTCGACGATGGACTTGAAACTTTACGATACGCTCACGCGCGAGAAGCGGATTTTCAAGCCGCTCGATCCCGCCAACGTGCGCATGTATGTGTGCGGGCCGACGGTCTATGACTTCGCCCATATCGGCAATGCGCGGCCGGTGATCGTGTTCGATGTGCTGTTCCGTTTGCTGCGCCATCTCTACGGCGCCGAGCGCGTGACTTACGTCCGCAACATCACCGACGTCGACGACAAGATCAACGCGCGGGCGGCCGAGGAATATCCGGCGCTGCCGCTCAACGAAGCGATCCGCCGGGTCACGGAAAAGACCGACAGCCAATTCCACGAGGACGTGGCCGCGCTCGGCTGCCTGCCGCCGACATTCGAGCCGCGGGCGACCGAGCACATCGCCGAGATGCGCACGCTGATCGAGCGGCTGGTGGCGTCAGGCAACGCTTACGTGGCCGAGGACAACGTGCTGTTCAGTGTTCGGTCGGATCCCGATTACGGTGAATTGTCCAAGCGGCCGCTCGACGAGATGATCGCCGGCGCCCGTGTCGAAGTGGCACCCTACAAGCGCGCGCCGATGGATTTCGTGCTGTGGAAGCCGTCGAAACCGGGCGAGCCGGCGTGGCCGTCACCGGCCGGCATCAACGCGCCGGGCCGCCCCGGCTGGCATATCGAATGCTCGGCGATGGCGTGGCGCTATCTCGGCGAGACTTTCGACATCCACGGCGGCGGCATCGATCTTGTGTTTCCGCATCACGAGAACGAGATCGCGCAATCGCGCTGCGCCTTCCATACGCCGCTGATGGCGAATGTCTGGATGCATAACGGCTTTCTCCAGGTCGAAGGCGAGAAGATGGCCAAGTCAGCCGGGAATTTTGTGACGATCCGCGAGTTGCTTGGTGATTGGAATACTGACGTAGCGCGGCTGAATATGCTGAAAACCCACTATCGACAGCCTATCGATTGGACTTATCAAGGCTTACTTGAGAGCCAAGTTGTTTGCGCTGATTGGGCATTTTCATTCGACACGGAACCAGGCGCACTCTCGCAGGAGTTGATTGACGCTCTGCTGGACGACTTGAATACGCCGAGGGCGATCACTGAATTACACCGGCTCGGAAAACGAGGGGATTTGGGCTCCCTAAAGGCTGGTCTATCTTTGCTCGGAGTCGTTGATGCTAACGAAGCACCGAACAATTTTAGAAAACGAGTTGCGACTGACGTCGATACAAGCAAGGTGAGCGCGCTTATCAACACTCGTAATATAGCGAGGGCATCAAAAAACTTCGCCGAGTCCGACCGTATCCGCGATGAGCTTGCCAAAATGGGCGTGGTGCTCAAGGACACCAAGGACGGCACGACGTGGGAGATCGCGCGATGAGCGCGCGCCCGCAAACCAAGCTCGCGATGCGGCCGCTCTTGCCGGCGGACGTGCCGTTGCTGGCGGAACTCTTCCGCGCCAGCATCGAGGAAGCTGGCGCCGAGGATTACAGCGAGGCGCAGCTTGAGGCGTGGGCGTCCGCCGCCGACGACGAAGAAGAATTCGGCGCGCGGCTCGCGCGCGAGCTGACGTTGGTCGCGACGCTGGAAGGCGCTCCCATCGGCTTCGCCGCGCTGGCCGACAATTCGTGCATCGACATGCTCTATGTGCATCCGGCGGCGACCGGGCAGGGCGTCGGCGCCATGCTCTGTGACGCGCTGGAAAGGCTCGCCGCGGCTCGCGGCACGAGCGAGCTGTCCGTCGATGCCAGCGATACGGCGCGGGGTTTCTTCGAGCGGCGCGGTTATGCGGCCAAGACCCGCAACACCGTGACGCTCGGCGACGAGTGGCTGGCCAACACGACGATGGTGAAAGCGCTTGCTGCCGCGGCCAGCAAAGGGAGCGCGTCATGAAGCGCGACGACGTACCGTTCCAGCGGCACTGGCTTTATTATCTGGTCCTCAAATATGCGGTGATCGCGATAGCCGTCGCCATCAGCCTCTACACCGTCTACCGGCTCTACCGGGGTTGACCATCATGCAGCACGGAACCTTCCTCGGGATGCGGACGCATCACCTGGTGATCGCGGTGATCGCCATCGCCATCGCGGTGGCGCTCGCCTCGAACTATTATCTTCGGTGAGATTGCGTCATGTCCCGCGAGCGCCTTTATCTTTTCGATACGACGTTGCGCGACGGCGCGCAGACGAACGGCGTCGATTTCACGCTCGCCGACAAGCTCACGATCGCGCGGATGCTCGATGAGCTCGGCATCGATTACATCGAGGCCGGCTATCCGGGCGCCAATCCGACCGACACGGCCTTCTTCGCCGAGAAGCGGCCGATGCACGCCCGCGTCACCGCGTTCGGCATGACGCGGCGTGCGGGCCGCTCGACCTCGAACGATCCCGGCCTCGCCGCCATTGTCGCCGCCGAGGCCGACGCCATCTGCTTCGTCGCCAAAGCCTCGGACTATCACGTGCGCGTGGCGTTGGAGACGACGGAGGAGGAGAACCTCGCCTCGATCCGCGACAGCGTGCGCGCGGCCAAGGCCAAAGGCCGCGAAGTGCTGCTTGATTGCGAGCATTTTTTCGACGGCTACAAGGCCATTCCGGCTTACGCGCTCGCCTGCGCCAAAGCGGCTTACGACGAGGGCGCGCGCTGGGTCGTGCTTTGCGACACCAACGGCGGCACGATGCCGCATGAGGTGGAAAAGATCGTCGGCGAGGTCTGCCGGCAGATTTCCGGCGATCATGTCGGCATCCATGCGCATAACGACACCGAACAGGCGGTGGCGAATTCGTTTGCCGCGGTGCGCGCCGGCGCGCGGCAGATCCAGGGCACGCTCAACGGGCTTGGCGAGCGCTGCGGCAACGCTAATCTCGTTTCCATCATCCCGACGCTGAAGCTCAAGGCCGAATTCGCCGACAAATTCGACATCGGCGTTTCGGATGCGGCGCTCGGACATATCGCGCGCGTCTCGCATGCGCTCGACGATCTGCTTAATCGCGCCGCCGACCGCCACGCGCCTTACGTCGGCGAGAGCGCCTTCGCCACCAAGGCCGGCATCCACGCTTCCGCGATCATGAAGGATCCGGCGACCTACGAGCACGTCGCGCCGGAGAATGTCGGCAACAAGCGCAAGCTTCTGGTTTCGGATCAGTCCGGCCGCTCCAACCTGCTTGCCGAGCTTGATCGCATCGGATTCGCCGTCGACAAGGACGATCCGCGCCTGTCGCGGCTCCTCGACGAGGTCAAGGAGCGCGAGGCGATCGGTTATGCGTATGAAACGGCCGATGCCTCGTTCGAGCTTCTCGCCCGCCGGCTTCTCGGCAAAGTGCCGCGTTACTTCGACGTGGAGAAATTCGACGTCAATGTCGAGCAGCGGCTCAATGCCAAGGGCGAGCGCGTCACCGTCAGCCAGGCGGTGGTGAAGGTGAGGGTGGGGGCGGAGCTGTTGATCTCGGCGGCCGAAGGCAACGGTCCGGTCAATGCGCTCGATCTCGCGTTGCGCAAGGATCTTGGCAAATACCAAAGCTACATCACCGGGCTCGATCTGACCGATTACCGGGTGCGCATCCTCAACGCCGGCACTGAGGCGGTCACCCGCGTGCTCATCGAAAGCGCCGACGAAACCGGCGACCATTGGACGACCATCGGCGTGTCGTCCAACATCATCGACGCCTCGTTTCAGGCGCTGATGGATTCGATCATTTACAAGCTGATCAAGTCCGGCGCCCCGGCGTAGGAAAGGCGGCGATGATCGACCACATCTCGATCAGTGTGCGCGATTTGCAAAAAGCCGAAGCGTTCTATACGGCCGCGCTGGCGCCGCTCGGCATGAGCAAATTGCGCGCGTGGCCGGAAGCGTCGATCGGGTTCGGCAAGAAATATCCCGAATTCTGGATCAACAAGCGAACCGTAATGGAGCCCGTCGCCGAAGATAGCGGCGTGCATATCTGTCTGCGGGCGGTGGATACGGCTTCGGTCGATGCATTCCACGCGGCCGCGCTGAAATGCGGTGGTTCCTCCGACGGCGCGCCGGGACCGCGGCCGCATTATTATCCGGGCTATTACGCCGCTTTCGTGCGCGACCCCGACGGCAACCGCATCGAAGCGGTTACGTTCTTGCGGGAAGGGTCCTAATCGTCATTGCGAGGAGCGGAGCGACGAAGCAATCCAGAGTGTGCCGCAGAAGGCTGGATTGCTTCGCTTCTCTCGCAATGACGAGGCTCTAGATTCCCGTCTGCGCGGGCAATGAGCGATGGCGTTACAACCGCTCCGCCGGCACGGCCATTTGCGTTTGCGCCTCGGTGACCGCACTTGCCGCCGCGCGCAGCTTCGGCAGGATATCCTCGATACGGTCGGCAACCAGAAGCTCGACGCCCTTCGCCGGCGAAGGCACCAGCCCAAGCGTGCGCATATGCGCGATCAGCACCAAGAGCGGGTCCCAGAAGCCGTTGATGTTGGCGATCAGGATCGGCTTCTTGTGGCGCCCGAGCTGCGCCCAGGTCATCTGCTCGACCAGTTCCTCGAGCGTGCCGAGCCCGCCAGGCAGAGCAACAAAGGCGTCGGCGCGCTCGAACATGGTCTGCTTACGCTCATGCATGTCGCGGGTGACGATCTGCTCCTGGGCGAGGCGACGCGGGCGCTCCTTCGCGGTGAGGAACTCTGGAATGATGCCCGTCGCCGCTCCGCCATGCTCGATGACAGCGCTGGCGATCGCACCCATCAGGCCGATCGAGCCGCCGCCATAGACAAGCCGTACGCCGTTTTCGGCAAGGATTTTGCCGAAACCGCGGGCGGTTGCAGTGAAGGCGGGATCGGTGCCTGGGCTCGACCCGCAATAAACGCAGATCGCCTTGATTTTGCTCATAGAGTCACCCTCATGAAGGGATAGATGTGGCGGCGATTCGTTCTGACTGCAAGCGCAATCACGGTGCATGAGCCAGTCGCGGCCGCGGGTGCCGGAAACGGCGAAAAGCCCTATATGACAACGCAATGGCGGTCCCGTACGACCGGCCCGGGTCAAACCTCGCAATGAGAGAATTCGCAACTGCCCCTGACAGCTTGACGCGCGAAGTGCGTGCCGAGGGCGGTGGGCTGATCTCGATGCTGGGGCATCTGTGGCCCTACATCTGGCCGGCGAACCGCCGCGACCTGAAAGGGCGCGTGCTGTTCGCGACCGCGCTGATCTTCGCGGCCAAGCTTGCCACCATCGCGGTTCCGTTCACTTTCAAATGGGCGACCGATGCCCTGGCTGGGCACGGGACCGCCCCCGTCTGGGCCAATCACTGGCTCGCCTGGGCGGTGGCGACGCCGGTGATGATGACATTGGCCTACGGCGGCATGCGCATCCTCATGGGCGTGCTCACCCAATGGCGCGACGGCATTTTCGCCAAGGTGGCGATGAACGCAGTGCGGCGGCTCGCCATGCTCACCTTCGAGCACATGCACCTTTTGTCGTTGCGGTTTCATCTCGAGCGCAAGACCGGCGGGCTCACCCGCGTGCTTGAGCGCGGCCGCAACGCCATCGAAACCATCGTGCGCATGCTGCTGCTGCAGCTTTTGCCGACTATCGTCGAAGTGTTTCTGGTCGGCTGGGTGCTGCTGTTCCACTTCGACTGGCGCTATCTGGTGATCATCCTGCTGACGGTCGCGCTTTATGTCGGCTTTACCTTCTATGCCACCGAATGGCGCATCGGTATCCGCCGCAAGATGAATGACAGCGACACCGATGCCAACGCCAAAGCGATCGATTCGCTGCTCAACTACGAGACCGTCAAATATTTCTCCGCCGAGGAGCGCGAGGCCAAGCGCTATGATCGATCGATGGCGCGTTACGAGGATGCGAGCGTCAAGGCTTACACCTCGCTCGCCGTCCTCAACGCCGGCCAGGCAATCGTTTTCACCATCGGGCTGGGAGCGGCGATGGTGCTGTGTGCCATCGGCATCGAGAACGGCACCAACACGGTCGGCGATTTCGTCATGATCAACGCCATGATGATCCAGCTCTACCAACCGCTGAATTTCATGGGCCTGGTTTATCGCGAGATCAAACAGGCCGTGATCGACATCGAAACCATGTTTGCAATCCTCTCGCGTAAGCCGGAGATCGAGGACATTTCCGGCGCGAAGCCGCTGAAGGTGCGTACCGGCACCATCCGCTTCGACAACGTCTCCTTCGCTTACGAACCGGAACGGACGATCCTCAAGGGGCTGAGTTTCGAGGTCGGTGCCGGCCAGACCGTGGCCATTGTCGGACCCACGGGCGCCGGCAAATCGACGATCTCGCGGCTCATATTCCGCTTCTACGACGTGACCGGTGGCCGCATCCTCATCGACAGCGAGGATATCCGCAATGTGACGCAGACCTCGCTGCGCGTCGCCATCGGCATGGTGCCGCAGGACACCGTGCTGTTCAACGACACCATCCGCTACAACATCCGCTACGGCCGCTGGGACGCGACCGACGCCGAGGTTGAAGAGGCCGCGCGGCTGGCGCAAATCGACGGCTTCATCCGGCTCGCGCCCAGGGGCTATGAGACCGAGGTCGGCGAGCGGGGCTTAAAGCTTTCCGGCGGCGAGAAACAGCGCGTTGCCATCGCGCGCACGATCCTCAAAGCGCCGCCGATCCTGTTGCTCGACGAAGCCACTTCTGCGCTCGACAGCCACACGGAGCGCGACATTCAGGATGCGCTCGACCGCGTGTCGAAAAACCGCACCACTTTGGTCATCGCGCACCGGCTCTCGACCATCGTCGGCGCCGACGAGATTCTGGTGCTCGATCAGGGCGTGATCGTCGAGCGCGGCACTCATCATGGGCTGCTGGAGCAGAACGGTCTTTATGCCAGCATGTGGAACCGCCAGCGCGAGGCGCAGATGGCGCGGGAAATCCTCGCCGAAGTCGGCGACGACGCTGGCGCGCCCAATCGCAACCCGCCCGAGGCCCCCGATTTACCGGGAGCGCCCAAAGTAGACGAGGACCTTCTTCCCGCGGTCGATGCCGCGGAGTAGTAACCGCCCATGTCAGTCATCAATTCCATCCGTTCGCAGCTCGCGCCGATCCACCCGCAAGGTTATCCGTTCATCGGCGGCCTTGCGTTTGCGAGCGTCGTTCTGTTTTGGCTGTGGCCGCCGCTCGGCTGGATCGGCGTCGTCGCGACGTTGTGGTGCGTGTATTTCTTCCGCGATCCGGAGCGGGTGACGCCGGTGCGCGAAGGCGCGGTCATCGCGCCGGCTGACGGGCGCATCAGCCGCATCGTCAGCGCGGTCCCGCCGCGGGAATTGGAGCTCGGTGAGGAGCCCCGGCTGCGCATCTCCATCTTCATGAGTGTGTTCGATTGTCACGTCAATCGAAGCCCGCTTCCGGGACGCATCGAACGCATCGTGTATCGCGCCGGCGCTTTCCTCAGCGCCGATCTCGACAAAGCAAGCGAGAAGAACGAGCGCAATTCGTTCGTCATCGCTACCGCCGGCGGCGTCCGCATTGCGGTGATTCAAATCGCCGGTCTGGTGGCGCGGCGCATCGTGCCTTTCGCGCAAGAAGGCGAGACGGTCCGCGCCGGGGAGCGCATCGGTATGATCCGCTTCGGCTCGCGCGTCGATGTCTATTTGCCGGCCGGCACGCGGGTGCTCGCGGCCGAGGGACAGACTGCGATTGCCGGCGAGACGGTGCTGGCCGAGCTTTAAGCCGCGGGGGCAAAAAGGGTTAACGCGCGAAAGCTGCGTACGTGGCGGCTCGGCCGCAGAAAGGCTATATTGCCGCTATGGCCATGCAACCGCTTCCCGCCGAAGGTCAGCGTCGGCGCCGCCGCTTTCGCCGCATCCCGGTGCGCACGCTGGCGCCCAATCTGGTCACATTGCTCGCGCTCTGCGCCGGGCTCACCGCGATTCGGATGGCGTTCGAGAACCATTACGCGCTTGCGCTTGCCGCGATCGTCTTCGCCGCCATCCTCGACGGCCTCGACGGCCGCCTGGCGCGGTTCCTCAAAGGTACCTCGCGCTTCGGCGCCGAGCTCGACAGCCTCGCCGACTTCGTCAATTTCGGCGTGGCTCCGGCGCTGATCCTTTATTTCTGGGGCCTCCACGATCTGAAATCGGCCGGATGGATCGCCGCTATGGTGTTCGCCATCTGCGCCGGACTGCGGCTCGCCCGCTTCAACGTCATGATCGAAGATCCGGACCGGCCCGCATGGGCGAGTAACTTCTTCGTCGGCGTGCCGGCGCCCGCCGGCGCCATCGTCGTACTGCTGCCGATTTATGCTGCGTTCCTCGGCTTTCCGCGCTCGCACTACCTCACCTGGGTGATGCTTGCTTACACGCTGCTGATCGCTTGCCTGATGGTCTCGCGGCTGCCGGTGTTTTCCGGCAAGCGGGTCGGCACGCGCGTGCCACCGGAAATGGTTGGGCCGCTGGTGCTTGTCGTGGTGCTGTTCGTGGCGCTGCTCATTGCCTATCCGTGGATCATCCTCACTGGGGGAACGCTCGCCTATCTGGTGAGCTTGCCGTTCGGCTGGATCTCCTATCGGGGTTACGAGCGACGCTCGCGCGAAGGCAAAGCGGAGCCGGCTCCGGTGAGCGCCGCCGTGCCTTCGTCCTTGGCCCCGGGCATGGTCCGCCCATCCGTCAAGGAAGAACGCCCCACGAGCCTCAATTGAGCCTTATCGCTGGCCTTCCTCAGTCACTATGCGAGTTGCCCGCCGCGTATTTCTGGCTTCGTTGACGGCCTCGCTCGCCGCGCCGGCGATACTGCGCCGGGCGCGGTCTGATGCGCCGCTGGCGACGCTCAAGCTGCATCACTTCTTTTCCTCGGTATCGGGGGCGCACGAGCGGTTCCTGGTGCCCTGGGCGCGCCAGGTCGAAGCGCAATCGGGCGGGCGCATCCGCATCGACATTTTTCCCTCGATGCAGCTCGGCGGGGCGCCGGCGCAACTTCTCGATCAAGCGCGCGACGGGCTTGCCGATATCGTTTGGGCAGCGCCGGGCAGTACGCCCGGGCGTTTCGTCAAGATCGAGGCGTTCGAACTGCCATTTGTTCCTTCGCGGCGCGCGCTGGTCAATTCGCGTGCCCTTGAGGATTATGCAGCGGCAAATTTGCAGGACGAATTCCGCGACGTTCATCCGCTTTGTTTCTCATGCCGCGATCGCGGCATCGTGCACGCCGATCGCGCGATCCGCTCGATCGCCGAGCTCAAGGGGTTGCGGCTGCATGTGACTAACCGGCTCGCCGGGGAAGCTTTGGGCGCGCTCGGTGCGCACGGCATCTCTGTGCCGGTCCCGCAGGTGCCGATGGCGCTTGCCGGCCACGCAATCGACGGCTGCCTCGATCCGTGGGATGTCGTGCCGAGTTTGCATTTGGGCGACCTTCTCAAGTTCCACACCGATTTCGCCGAGTCGTCTTTGAGCACCTCGGCCTTCGTGCTGGGGATGAACAAGGGGAGTTACGACAAACTGCCGCGCGAGCTGAAAATGGTGATCGATGCCAATTCCGGGCAGCACGCGGCCCGCATGGCGGGCATTATGTGGGATCTCGAAGCCATGGCCGTCGCCGCTACGGCGCGCGAGCGCGGCGATACCGTTACCGTGCTGCCGGCGGAGGAGACCGTCCACTGGCGCAAGGCGACCGAACCCGTGGTCGCGCTATGGCTCAAGCAGATAAAGGAGCGCAAGCTCGACGGCGGTAGACTAATTGCTGCCGCCCGCGCCGCGATCGCGAAATATGCAGGCGAACCGGAACCGCAGCCGTTCCAAGCGCCGCAGGCGTCTCAGGCACCAGATCCGAAACCGGTGAGCGAGCCGGTCCCGTCTCAGGCAGCGCAAGCAGCGAAAGTACCGCAACTACCGCAAGCCAAGGCCGAGGTGATTGCGCCCAAACCCGACGCGCCTGCCGTTGCGCCGGCGGTCAAGCGCGCCGCGCCCAAGGAGCTCGACATTCCGCTTTGATCACTCGGGCAGCGGGTAGCCCGGCATCAGATCGTAGGGATGCGCCCAACGCGGCATCGCCTTGATACGACTAAGCCAAGTGCCGACGTTTTTGTATTCGGCCGCGATGTCAAAGCCGAATTCCTCGGCCGGATAATAGAGATAAGCGACCAGCGACAGGTCGGCGATGGTCGGCTCGTCGCCCAGCACGTACGCGCGGTTCGCGAGACGGGTATCGAGGATGCGCAACGCGCTGTCGGCGCGGCCCTTGAGGAATTTCACAACCGCGGGGTCGGCGGACGTTTTCGCGAACGTATGCAGGAAACGAAAGGTCGCGAGCATACCGTTGAGCTTTTGGTTGTCGAAAATGATCCAGCGCAAAGCCTCCAGCCGCTCATCCTCGCCGCGGGGCAGAAATTTTCCCGAGCCTTCGGCGAGGTATAGTAGAATCACGCCGGACTGGGTGAGTTTCTTATCGCCATGAACGAGTACCGGCGCTTCGCCCATTTCGTTGACTGTGCTTCGGTACTCCGCTGAGCGTGTCTCGCCGTTGAAAAAATCGACGAAGATCGGCTGCCAATCGGCACCGATAAAGTGAAGCATCAGCGCTACGCGATAGGCGTTGCCTGACTGCGCGAAACAATAGAGCTGGTATTCGGCCACGCGAGTGCTCCGAATCTAACGCGACAGCGACAGCGCAGCGCCGTTGGCTTCGCGGCCCTCGAAGCGCCCCCTCATCAACGAAAGCCGCGCCAGCACCTCGTCCTTGTGGTCACGGACGATCAGCAGATCGTGCTCGTAAGTCCATTTGCGGCTTGTGAAGAAGTTGCCGGGACAGCCGCCTTCGGGCGCGATCGTGCCCTGCACGGCGGCCGGCGCATTGCCGAAATTCATGAGGCAGGAACCACCGCCGGTTTCTGTGAACCGCCAACGGCCGGCAAGATCGACCGGCGGAGGTGATGGCGGCGGAGCAGGTGGGGGAGGCGGCGGCGCGGCGGCGACCTGCGGCTCCGGCGGCGGGCTGGCGACGCAGCCTGAAAGCGCCGCGAAGACGAGCAAAATGGCCGCCGCTTGCGCCCCACGCACGCTCCATCGCGGTATCTGCATCACCATAGCTCGGTCACCCTTCGAGGCTCGCTTTACTCACACCTCCGGGGCAAGGCGAACAAGCGGTTCATCAGGTCATCGTCGGAATGACGAATTCAGCGCCCTCTTTCACGCCGGACAGCCAGCGCGCGGTCACCGTCTTGGTCTTGGTGTAGAAGCGCACCGCGTCGGGGCCGTGTTGATTGAGATCGCCGAAGCCGGAGCGCTTCCAGCCGCCGAAAGTGTAATAGGCGAGCGGCACCGGGATGGCGAAATTCACGCCGACCATGCCGACATTGACGCGGCTGACGAAATCGCGCGCAGCATCGCCGTCGCGCGTGAAGATGGCGACGCCGTTGCCGTAATCGTGCTCCGACGGCAATCGCACCGCCTCTTGGTAATCCTTGGCGCGCACGACGGAAAGCACCGGGCCGAAAATCTCCTCCTTGTAGATGCGCATCTCCGGCGTCACGTCGTCGAACAGGCACCCGCCCATGAAATTGCCGTTCTCATAGCCTTGCAGCTTGAAATTACGGCCGTCGACGACGAGCTTGGCGCCTTCCTTGACGCCGAGGTCGACGTAGCTCTTGACCTTCTCCAGATGCGCCCGGGTGATCATCGGTCCGTAATCGGCCTGGGTATCGGTCGAGGGGCCGATCTTGAGGCTCTCGACCCGCGGCACGAGTTTTTCCAGGAGGATGTCGGCGGTCTTCTTGCCGACCGGCACCGCGACCGAGATCGCCATGCAACGCTCGCCGGCGGAGCCGTAGCCGGCGCCGATCAGCGCATCGACCGCCTGATCCATGTCGGCATCGGGCATGACGATCATGTGGTTCTTGGCGCCGCCGAAACATTGCGCGCGCTTATTGTGGGCGGAGGCGGTCGTGTAAACGTATTCGGCGATGGCCGAGGAGCCGACAAAGCCGACCGCTCTGATGCGCGGATCGGTGAGCAGCGTATCGACAGCTTCTTTGTCGCCGTTGACGACATTGAGCACGCCGGACGGGAGTCCCGCCTCCACCAACAATTCGGCAAGCCGCATCGGCACCGACGGGGCGCGCTCCGACGGCTTGAGGATGAAAGCGTTACCGCAGGCGAGCGCGGGCGCGAATTTCCACATCGGGATCATGGCCGGGAAGTTGAACGGCGTGATGCCGGCGACGACGCCGAGCGGCTGGCGCATCGAATAGAGATCGATGCCGGGACCGGCGCCTTCGGTGTACTCGCCCTTGAGCAAATGCGGGATGCCGCAGGCGAACTCCACCACTTCGAGGCCGCGCTGCACGTCGCCCTTGGCGTCGGCGAAGGTCTTGCCATGCTCGGAGGAGAGAAGGCGTGCGAGCGAATCGAATTCCTTCTGCGCGAGATCGAGGAACTTCATCATCACACGGGCACGCCGCTGCGGATTGGTCGCCGCCCATGCCGGCTGCGCCGTTTCCGCAACCGCGATGGCGTGTTCGACCTCGGAACGCTGGGCGAGCGCCACCTTGGCCTGCACCTCGCCGGTATTGGGATTGAAAACGTCCCCGAACCGGCCTGATATCCCCTTCACCTCTTTGCCGTCGATGAAGTGGCCGATCTCGCGCATGACGTTCTCCTTGGAGGGGAATGCTTTTGAGGCGCCGATTTAAGAACCCATTGTGCCGCGTTTTCCCGCCACGGTCACGGGTAAGGGCGGTTTGCGGCCGCGCCTGCATTTTTGCCTTGGGCGGTATGGCGCGACCGCTGCGTAACAGCCATGGGTTGTGCACGCAACCAATTGTTCCGGTTTGCGTTCTGTGCGTATGCCAGCGTTGATGCGGCGGTATAATCCAGGCCATGACTCTGTGCCCCGGAGGGTGTATAGGCGCGGCCCTGTATCCCTCCCCGATGCGGCTCCAGGAGCGGGGCAAGTCCCGTCTCACATTCAATGACCGATGCCGTAAGCGCTCCGCTTGGGAGCGACGTGCCGCTTGACGGCAGCGCCGACGAGCGCGGCCGCGCCGGTTTGTGGGGGCTCGCGCTCGGCAGCATCGGCGTCGTCTATGGCGATATCGGCACCAGCCCGCTTTATGCGCTGCGCGAGGCTGTCATCGCTGCTTCCGGGCCCGCCCACGACGAGCTCACGCGCCAAGCGGTGCTCGGCATCGTGTCGCTCATCCTGTGGGCGCTGATCGTGGTGGTGACGCTCAAATACGTGCTGATCCTGCTGCGCGCGGACAACAACGGTGAAGGCGGAACCCTGACGCTGATGGCGCTCGCCTCGCGCGCCGTCGGTCGGGCCGGGAAGGCCGCCGGCATTATTGCGCTGCTCGGAATCGTCAGCGCGGCGCTATTTTACGGCGACGCCGTCATTACGCCGGCGCTCTCGGTTCTCTCCGCCATCGAGGGGCTCGATGTCGCGACGCCCGCATTCCACGATTTCGTGGTGCCGTTGACCGTCGTCATTCTCATCGTGTTGTTCGCGTTCCAGTCGCGCGGCACGGCAAAGGTCGCAGCGCTGTTTGGTCCGGTCACAACGGTCTGGTTCGTGGCGATCGCCATTCCCGGTGTGGTGGCCATTGCCAGGGATCCCGGCGTGCTCTGGGCGCTCAACCCGGTCTACGGCATAGCTTTCCTGCTGCATCACGGCATGATCGGCTTCTATACCTTGGGCGCGGTCTTCCTCGCCGTCACCGGCGCCGAGGCGCTCTATGCCGATCTCGGGCATTTTGGCCGCACGCCCATCCAGCTTGCCTGGTTCAGCCTGGTGCTGCCGGCGCTAGCGGTGAATTATCTGGGGCAGGGGGCGCTCGTTTGCGCGCATCCCGAAGCGGTCACCAACCCATTCTTTTTGCTGTATCCCGACTGGGCGCGCATCCCGATGGTAGTGCTGGCAACCGCGGCTACCGTGATCGCCAGCCAAGCGGTGATTACCGGCGCCTATTCGCTCACCAGCCAGGCGATTCAGCTCGGCCTCCTGCCGCGGTTCGAAGTGCGGCACACTTCGGCACAGCAGGCCGGTCAGATCTATATGCCGCGGGTCAATGTTCTCCTCCTCGTCGGTGTGCTTCTCCTCGTCGCCTTGTTCCGCTCGTCAAGCGCGCTGGCCTCGGCCTATGGCATTGCTGTGACCGGCACCATGGTCGTCACCTGCATGATGGCGTTCGTAGTGATCTGGCGGATGTGGCAGTGGTCGCCGCTTGCGGCCGCGGCGCTGATGCTGCCGTTCCTGGTGATCGATCTGACCTTTCTCTCGGCCAACATGCTCAAAGTCATCGAGGGCGGCTGGGTGCCGCTGGCGCTCGGCTGTGTGGTGATGCTCGTCATGTATACGTGGCGGCGCGGCAGCAGGCTCTTGTTCGAAAAGACTCGACGGCTGGAGACGCCGCTCGACGACCTGGTGCGCATGCTCGAGCGCAAGCCCCCGCAGCGGGTGCCGGGCACCGCGGTTTTCCTCACCAGCGATCCAAAGAGCGCCCCCACGGCGCTGCTGCACAGCCTCAAGCACTATCGCGTGCTGCACGAGAAGAATATCATTCTCTCCGTCGAGACCACGCATACACCTCGGGTCGAGTACGGCAAGCGCATCCGCATCGAGCCGGTGGGAGCGACATTCATGCGGGTGAAGCTGCGCTTCGGCTACATGGAGTCGCCGAACATCCCCAAGGCGCTTGGATTGGCGCGCAAGCTCGGCTTGCAGTTCGACATTATGTCGACGTCCTTTTTCCTCTCGCGTCGCGCGCTGCGCCGGGCACCGCGGTCGGGGATGCCGCGCTGGCAGGACCGCCTGTTCATCACGCTGGCGCGCTCCGCCAACGACGCCACGGACTATTTCCAGATACCGACCGATCGGGTGGTCGAGGTCGGTACCCAAGTGACTATCTGAGTGACCATCTGATGAGGCGCGCCAAATATCCGCGAGCCGTTGCTTGACGATGCCCGGCGTCTGTTTCAATTTCCATCCATTCCCGCCCAGGGCGGGAATCCAGGGGAATGAGCGGACGGTGATCGCGCTCGCGCTTGAGGAGGAAACCAGAGATGGCTGACCAACCCGGAGGCGATCATCGCGTGCGCGATCTGACGCCGCAGGAGGTGGCACAAGGCGTCAACGAAGGCCGCATCGTTCTGGTCGACGTCCGCGAACCGAACGAGACGGCGGTCGAGCGTTTCCCCGGTGCCGTACTGGTGCCGCTCTCGGCGTTCGATCCGGCCACCGTCCCGGCGCCGCCGGGAAGCGAGGTAGTGTTTGCCTGCCGTTCTGGACGCCGTTCGGTGAATGCTTCGCTCGCGGCGCAGGAACAGGGCTTCGACTATGATGCCCATCTCGCTGGGGGGATTCTGGCCTGGAAAGCCGCCGGACTGCCGACCGAGACGTGAACGTCCTTGCACGTGAGAGCTTCAAGATCATTGCTTCTCGCCACCGCACTGGTCGCCGCGGCATCAAGCGCGCCGGCGCAGCCCGAGCGTGTCGTCAACTTCTACAACTGGTCGGACTATATCGCTCCGACCGTGCTTGACGATTTCAGCAAAGCCACCGGCATCAAGGTCCGCTACGATACGTTCGATTCCAACGACACGCTCGAGGCGAAGCTACTGGCCGGCAAGTCCGGTTACGACGTCGTCGTGCCGAGCGGCTATTTTCTCGCCCGCCAGATCGGTGCCGGCATTTTCCAGAAGCTCGACAAGGCAAAGCTGCCGAACCTCGCCAACGTCTGGCCGGAGATCGCCGAGCGGCTGGCGACCTACGATCCGGGCAATCAATACGCCGTCAATTACATGTGGGGCACCACCGGGATTGGCTACGACGTCAGGGCCGCACGAGAGATCCTCGGCGCCAAGGCCGTCATCGACTCCTGGGACGACGTGTTCGATCCGGAAAAGATCGTGCGCTTCAAGGATTGCGGCATTCACTTGCTCGATTCGTCCGACGATATCATCCCGGCGGCGCTGCATTACCTCCATCTCGATCCGAATTCGAGCGAACCTGCCGATCTGCGAAAGGCCGCGGATCTTCTCATCGGCATCAGGCCGTATGTGGGCAAGTTTCATTCCTCCGAATATCTCAACGCACTGGCGAGCGGCGAAATCTGCCTGGCGGTCGGGTTTTCCGGCGACATCAAACAGGCGCAGAAGCGCGCAGCCGAGGCGAAGAATGGCGTCGCGATCAGCTATGCGATCCCCAAGGAGGGCGCGCAATTGTGGTTTGACAATTTTGCCATCCCCCGCGACGCGCCCGACATCGCCGAAGCCCATGCGCTGATCGATTATCTGCTTCGGCCGGATGTGGCGGCAAGGAACTCAAATTTCATCTCCTATGCCAACGGCAATCTGGCCAGCCAGAAATTCATCGACCGCCCGATCCTCGACGACCGCAGCATCTATCCGGACGCCGCGACCATGGCTGGGCTTTACACCATTACGGCGCACGACCAGAAAACGCAGCGATTGATCAATCGCCTGTGGACGCGGATCAAGACGGGGCGGTAGTGCTCCGCGCAAGGAGGCTCACATGAGTACGCTGACGGGAAAGGTCGCGATCGTCACTGGCGGGACGAGCGGCATCGGCGAAAGCATCGTCGAGCGCTTCGTCGAAGAGGGCGCCAAGGTCCTGGTTTCCGCCCGCTGGCAGGAAGAAGGCCACGCGCTGGAAAAGCGCCTCGGCGTCTGCTTCATTCGTACCGACGTCGCAAGCGAGGCGGTTGTCAAGGCGATGGTCGAGCGCGCCGTCGCCGACTTCGGCCGTATCGACTGCCTGGTCGCCAATGCCGGCGTTCCTTCTCCCATGATCAGCATCACCGACATCGACGTTGTTACCATCGATCACGTGCTGGCAATCAACGTTCGCGGCGTTCTCTTGTGCATCAAGCATGTCGCGCCGGTGATGCTAGCGCAGGGCGCAGACAGCATCATTACGATCGGCAGCATTGCCGGGTTGCGTGGCGTATCCGGCCACATCTACAGCGCGTCGAAGGGTGCCGTGCAGGCGCTAACGCGCTCGATCGCTTCCGAACTCGGCGAGAAGGGGATCCGCGTCAACTGCATTTCGCCCGGCGCCATCGTGACGGGGATTGTCGCCAAATCCGCAGGGATCACCGGGCCCAATGTCGAAGGCGCGGCCGACGCTGCAAAGGACATATACGCCGGCATGCAACCGATCCCGCGCGCCGGGATGCCGGAGGATATTGCCCAAGCAGCGGTGTTCCTTGCGGGCGACGGATCGAGCTCCGTCAACGGGCACGATTTCGTCGTGGACGGCGGCTTTACCATCACCAAAGGCTGGTCGAGGGCGGTCGCGGGCCGCGCAGAGGTCGCCAAGCGGATCAAGGCCGCGGTTGCAGCGTCGTAGCGGTCTGGCAGCAGACAGTGCGTAACGGAGCCCGGAACAAGGCAAGCGGGTTGGCGTTGCAACGCGAGAGGGGGAAAGTCGGTATGGTTCCAGCCGAAATTGTTTCCGGCCGCGATCCCGTTCTTCTCGTCGTTGAAGATGAAGTTCTGATTCGGCTCTCCGTCTGCGATTTTCTTCGGGACGAGGGGTTCACCGTCATCGAAGCCGGCAATGCGGACGATGCGCTGGCTGTGCTGAATGTTCGCGGAGACATCGCGCTGGTTCTGACCGACCTCAATATGTCGGGCGCGATGGAGGGTGTGCGGCTGATCCGGGAAATTCGCAGATCGTATCCGGCGATCAAGGTGATAACCGCGTCCGCCTATCAAGTGACCGAGCCCGTCGAGGCAACTATCACCAAGCCTTATTCTTTGGATCGCTTGTTGGCCATCATTAAATCGGTGCTGGATCTTTAGGAACTGTCTTTGGGAACCCTCGGGTTCCAAAACCGTTATCGAGCCGATGAATAATGCAGCGATACGATCCGAAATTCGCGAAGCGGTCACCTTGCTCCTGTTGGAGCAAGAAGTGATTGTTCGCGCTTCGCTGGCGGAATATCTGCGCTCATGCGGATATCGCGTTCTTGAAGCCCGCAGCGCCGCAGAAGCGCTCACCATCTTGCAGGAGTCATCGGAAAATATTCGCGTCGTGCTCAGCGGCGCCCAGAACGGCTTTCGGTTGTCTGGCTGGCTGAAAGCCAACCGGCCGAAAGTAAAGCTCGTTCTGGCGGCCACGCCCGAACGCGCCGCGCAGGCCGCAGCGGGACTTTGCGACGCCGGTCCGCACGGCAAGCGGCCCTACGATCCGCAATTGCTCGCACAGAAAATCAGGGCACACTTGGCACGGGGTGGAAGCTGACCGCCAGGATCGCCTGCAGCGGTTCGCGGAGTTACGATGCCTGCGCCGCCTGTTTGGCTTGAATTTTCACCTTGCGGCCATCCGTGAGATCGACCGGCGGATTGAGAATCACTTGGTCGCTGTCTTTAACGCCGGCGCTCACCTCGACGGTGGTCCCGAAATCGCGCACGACTGTGACGGAATGGATGTGAGCACTTCCGTCCTCAACCACCGCGACGCTCAGACCGTTCCGGTTGAAAATAATTGCTTCAGATGGAACGATCAGCGAGGGTGTCTTGCGGGGAATTTTTAGTTCGACGGTGCAGTATACTCCCGGCGACAGGGCGTTGTCGGGATTCGGTACGTCGATCTCGGTCAGAAGCGTCCGCGAGCCCGGCTGCAAGGCGTCGGCGATGCGCGTGACCGTTCCGGAGAAATCGCGGCCCGGCATTTCGGGAACCCGCACCACCGCAGCGGTTCCGGGACTGATGCCGAAGGCTTCGTCCTGCGGCACGTAAAGCTGGATGCGCATCACGTCGCTCTGCATGAGAGAAAAGAGAAATGTGCCGCTGGTCGCGTCCGCCTGTACCAGGGCGCCGACGTCGGTGTTGCGCTGGGTGATCGTGCCGTCGAACGGCGCGACCACGCGCTGGTAGATTTTCTGTTGCCGTAGCACCTCGAGTTGTGCGTTCTGCGCCGTGACGTTTGCCGAGGCGACCGCGACGGCGGCTTCCCGGGCTTGCAGGGTCAGACGATCGACGTCGCCTTGTTGCTGGGTGACCCAGCCCTGCTGAACGAGCTTGCCGCTGCGGTCCCAAGTGACCTGGGCAAGATCACGATTGGCCTGCGCCTGTTGCAGCGACGCTTGTAACTGGGCAAGCGTTCCCTCCGCCTGGACGATCTGATGGTCGAGTTCGGGCGCAGTGATCTCGACGAGCAACTCCCCGGCTTTGACATGACTGCCGATGTCGACCTCGCGCTTGGAGATATAGCCGCTGGCGCGGGCGTAGATATTGGCTTGAGCGAATGCGTCGGTGGTGCCGGGCCAGGTGACCGACATCGTGCTGCCGCTGGAGTGCACTGCCGCCGTGCGCACAGTCGGAACGAAGTCCTGGCGCTGCTCGGCCGTTGCGATCACTTGCGCGTGGAGGCTGTAATGCCGCCAGAGGCCGAACGCCAGCGCCGCAACCAACAAAAGAATGACCGCTAATCCCAGAAGGTTGCGCCCGGAGTTCCACTTCGTCGCCGGGACAGTCGGCGCGGGCTTGCGGTTTGTCGGCAATTCTGGGGGCGCGGCGGGTGCGGCTGGTTCGGGAAACCGCTGGATGTCATTCATTGCGGGTCCTCCGCGAACACGCCGTGCGCGGGCTTACCGTCGTTGCTCTTGCGCATCAGGGCAAAGAGATACGGCACCGCGAGCAGCGTCGTGGGCGTTGCAAAAAGCAGGCCGCCGATCACGGCGCGCGCGAGGGCCGCATTCTGTTCCTCGCCAGCGCCTCCGATCGCCATCGGAATCATTCCGACGATCATCGCGGCTGCCGTCATCAGCACCGGCCGGATACGGGTGCGGCCAGCGGAGATGGCGGCGTCGAATGCGTTCATGCCAGCGAGCTGTTGTTCGCGCGCAAAAGTGACGAGCAGGATCGAATTTGCCGAAGCTACCCCGATCGCCATGATCGCCCCCATGAGCGAAGGTACGCTCAATGTGGTGCCGGTGATATAGAGCATCGTGACAATGCCACAGAACGTCGCCGGCAACGCCAGAATGACCACGAACGGGTCGCCCCAGTTCTGATAATTCGTCACCATCAGCAGATAGACGAACACCGCGGCGAACAGAATGCCAATAGCGAGATCGCGAAACGCTGCATTCATGCTGGCGATCTGGCCGATGATTTCGATGCGGTTGCCGGGCGACAGTTGCTTCTGGTACTCCGCCACGATTTTGTTGAGGTCGCCGGAGATCGATCCCAGGTCGCGGCCGTCGGCATTGGCATAGATTTCATAGACCGGTTGGACGTTGGCCTGATTGGCATTGGTCTGAATTGAATCGCGCCTGAGGGTTGCGACGTTGCTTAGCAGCCCAGGCACAGTATTTCGGCTCGTCGTCGTGAACGTGGCCACCGGCGTGTTCTTGAGGTCGTTGACCGAACTCACGCGCCACTCGGGCGTCTGTACCGCCAGGTAGTATGGCGTGCCGTTGCTCGGGTCGGTCCAAAAATTCGGCGACACTTGTTCGGATGAACTGAGGCTGGTGTTGAGATTGAGCGCGATGCTGTTTGCGGTAAGACCGAACTGGCTGGCGCGCGCGCGGTCGATCTGAGCAAAGAATTCCGGGCCGTTGATCTCCTGCTGCAGATGCACGTCGGCGACGCCGGGGAGGGCTGCGATCCGCTTCTCCAGTTTCTGCGCGATGGCAAGGTTCTTGGACCGGTCGTAACCGACGGCGCGCACGTTGATCTGCGCAGGGATGCCGAAATTGAGGATTTGGGTCACCATGTCCGCGGCCTGAAAATAGAATACATCTTCAGAAAAAGCCGCGGGCAGCACTTGGCGGAGCTTCGCGACGTAAGTAGCGGTCGGCGCGTGGCCTTCTTTCAGCGCCACCAGAATCACGCCATCGTTTACGCCGATCGCCGTTCCATCGCCGAATGCGTAATTGTAGGAGCGGGCGGGCAGGCCGATGTTATCGACGATCAGATCGCGCTCGCTGGCTGGAATAACCTCGCGGATCTTGTCTTCGACCGCCTGAAAAATCTGCTCGGTTTTCTCGATGCGGGTTCCGGCCGGTGCGCGGACGTGAAGTTGAATTTGGCCGCCGTCGATGATCGGAAAGAAGTCGCGGCCGACGAAGAGAAAAAGCGTCCCTCCCAGCACCAGCATAACCGCTGCGATCGCCGGCACGATCATCCGTCGGGTGAGCAGTGTGTCGAGAATCTCCGTGTATCCGTTGCGCATGCTTTCGAAGCCGCGCTCGAACTTCGCAAACAGGCGCGCAAACCAGCCGTTGCCGGCATCAGCGCCGCGACGCTCGTTCTTGAGGAGCAGACCGATGGTGATCGGCGTCAGAGTTCGCGACAGGCCGTAAGAGGCTAGCATGGCGAATACGACGGCGAGGCCGAGCGGGGTGAAGAGGTATTTTGCCGGCCCGTGCAGGAATACGACGGAAATGAACACGCACGAGATGGCCAGCGTCGATACCAGGGTGGGGATCGCGATGCCGGCGGCGCCGTGAAGGGTCGCCGACGGAAGCGGCATATGCTGCTCCGTCAAAAGACGGTGGGTGTTCTCGATCGTAACCGTCGAATCGTCCACCAGGATGCCGATGGCGAGAGCGAGCCCGCCGAGCGTCATCGTGTTGATCGTGTCGCCGAGGAAGTAGAGGACGACGAGCGAACTCAGGATCGAAAGGGGGATCGAAATCATCACCACTAGCGTCGATCGCCACGATCCGAGAAAAAGCACGATCATCAGCGCGGTCAGACAGGCGGCGATCGCCCCCTCCTTAAGCAACCCCTCGATGGAGGCTTTGACGAAGACCGACTGATCGAACAGTTCCTTGATCTGCATGCCGGGAGGAGCGGCTGCGCGCGCTACGACCAACGTCTGCTTGACGGCGTTGACGACGGCCAAAGTCGAGGCGTTGCCGTTCTTGATGATGCTGAGCAGGACCGAGCGGCGGCCGTCGGTGCGTACGATGTTCTGCTGCACGGCGTTACCATCATGCACCTGCCCGATGTCCTTGACGAAAATCGTGGCGCCGTTGACGAACTTCACCGGGATGTTGTTGAGATCCTCGATGGTGACGGGCGTCGCGTTGGTGCGGACGGTGTATTGCGTGTCGCCAATCTTGGCGGTGCCAGACGGCAGCGTCAGGTTCTGCGCGTTGACGGCATTGACCACGTCGATCGGGGTCAATCCCTTGGCCTGGAGCTTCAGCGGGTCGATATCGACCATGATCTGTCGATATTTGCCGCCGGCGGGCGTGGGCAGCGTGACGCCGTGGATCGGTGCGAACTGCTGCCGCAAACGGTAAATGCCGTAGTCGTAAAGCTGCTGCTCGTTGAGCGTATCGGAGCTGAGCCCGACTTGCAGAACGGGAACACTGGATGCGTTGTATTGGACCACGACCGGCGCCTGGATTCCCGAAGGCATCAAAGCGCGGATCGAATTAGTCGCGGACACGATCTGAGAGATCGCGAGGTCGAGATTAACATCGGGCTGAAAGAAGATTTTTTGGACCGAGATACCGTTGATGGTCTGCGCCTCGATATCCTGAATGCCGTTCACGCTGGAGGACAACGAATATTCGCTGTAGGTCGTGACGCGCTGTTCCATCTCCGGCGTGCTCAGGCCGGTGTACTGCCAGACGATGGTCACGACCGGGATATTGATCTCGGGAAAGATATCCGTCGGCATCGACACGACGGCCGATATGCCGAGGAAAAGGATCAGCGCCGCAACCACGTAAAAAGTGTGCGGGAACCTGAGAGCAAAACGAACGATACCCATGCGTCAACGACCCGTGAGGCGCGAATTCGTTTCTGTCGGCTCCTCGGCGTTCCCAGGCGTTGCGTTGACCGGCAAGACATCCAAGTTGGGCCTGCGCGGTTGACGCTCGATTTGAGCGGGGTTCTTGAGAAGTGTCTTTACCCAAATCCCTATACTTGTACCTATAATTAATAGCTCAAAGTCGTAACGCCAGCCGTCAGGCGGAATAACGCATAAGTGATCGGCCCAGGGTCCGGCCGCGACGCGCGCGCCGTTAGCGCCACCGGCGATGCAGCCAGAGCCATTGCTCCGGGTGCTCGCGCACCCAGCCTTCGATCACGGTGGTGACCGTCTGCATGGTGCCGGCTATATCGACGCGGCCGGAGGCGTCGCGCACCGGCTCGACGGCTTCGGTAATCTCCCCCCAGAAACTGTTGCCGTCGGCCTGGCGCACGACGCGCACGCCATGGATTGGGCTTTCGGTCTGCCGGGCGAGTAGGGCAATCAGCGGATTGGCAATGCAGCGGCGGCCGAAAAAGATCACCTCGACGCCACGGGTGAAGTGCTGGTCGGCGAGCATCCCGACGTGAGTACCGGACCGCAAAAGGCGGGCGAGCTGGACCGGCGCTGCGAGCCCACTTGGTATGAGTTCGCCCATGAGCGGCTCACGCAGCCTAATGATAAGATCGTTGATCGGGCGGATGTTCGGACGCCGGTAGAGCACGGCGGTGCGTGCGCCGAGTAATTTGCCGGCGACCGCGGGCAGCTCCCAATTGGCCAGATGCGCGGCAAAACAGAGCATCGGCTTGCCGCTTTCCACCAGACGCCGATACCGTTCCGCCGTTTCCGGGGCGTACGTGATGACATCCGATGTCCCTGAGCCGGCGCCGGCGACGGAAAATTCGTCGAGATGGGCGAATTCGACGGCGATGCGTCCCAGATTGTCCCACACGCCGCCGAGGATTTGCTCGATCTCGGCGTCGGTCTTGTCGACGTAAGCGGCGCGCAGGTTGGCGCGGCCGAGGCGATGTTCCGGGAAAAGCGGACCAAGCCTGCGCATCAGCGCGCCGGCGAAATTCGCCGTGCGCTTGCGATCCATGCGCTTGACCGCGCTCAAAACGCCGGCGGCGAGCGCGCCGACGGTCGCATCGAGAAGCTTGGAACGCGGCTCCATGGCCTTCTAGAATGTAACGATGATCTTGCCGAACACCTGCCGGCCTTCGAGCCGCGCAAGACCTTGCTCGAAGTTCGCGAGCGCGACCTCGGTATCGATCACCGGCCGTAGGCCGGCCGCCATTTTGGCGAGGCTCTCGCGGATGTTGCGCATGGAGGCCCCGAACGAGCCGAAGATGCGATATTGCTGGAGGAACAGCTGGAACAGATTGATGGTGGTCGACTGTCCCGAGGTCGATCCGCAGGTTACCAGACGCCCGCCGCGCTTGAGGCAAAGGAGCGAGCCGTTGAACGTGTCGGGGCCGACATGCTCGAAGGCGACGTCGACGCCCTTCTTGCCGGTGAGCTTGCGCACGATGCTTTCGAATCGCTCGGTACGATAGTTGATGACGTGATCGGCGCCGATCGCCTTGGCCTTTGCCGCCTTTTCATCGTCACCGACCGTGGTGATGACCGTGCAGCCGATCGCCTTCGCCATCTTGATGGCGACCGTGCCGATGCCGGAGCCCCCGGCCTGGACCAGAATAGTCTCGCCCGGTTCGAGCTTGGCGTTGTCGAACAGCATGTGCTGCACGGTGGAAAAGGCAATCGGCGCGCAGGCGGCGTCGCGGAAACTCACGCCCGCTGGCACCGGGATCGTAAGCCGCGCCGGCATGTTGACGAGATCGCGGGCGAAGCCGTCGACATGAAAACCCATGATTCCGGCGACATTTTCGCACAGATTGTCGCGGCCTTCCCGGCAAGCCTTGCAAATCCCGCAGGTGAGTCCGCCGTAGGCGACGACGTGGTCGCCGACGTGAAAATCGGTCACGCCAGGCCCGACGGCGCGGATCTCGCCGGCGGCTTCGGCACCGACGACGAGCGGCATTTTGCGCTTGGCGAATGCCATGCCGCGCCAGCCCCAGACATCGATGTGATTGAGCCCGATCGCCTTGATGCCGATTTGCACTTCGCCCGGGGCCGGCGCGGGCGGCGCAGCGACCTCGCGCAACTCGATCTTTCGATCGCCGACCAGCATGAGCGCGCGCATAAGCGGCACCGTATCGGGTGCCCGGCGTGTGGCGCCGACAGTCGTTCCGGCGGCGTTGCTCACGCCGGCTCCAGCGCCATGACCAGACAGACGTTCTGGCCGCCAAAGCCGAACGAATTGGACATCGCCCGGTGCAGCTTGGCGTCGCGCGCCACGTTGGGCACGACGTCGAGCGTGATCGCCGGATCGGGGATGGCGTGATTGATGGTCGGCGGCACGCGCTGATGTCGCAGGGTCAGGAGCGTGAACGCCGCCTCGACGGCCCCGGCCGCGGTCAGCGTGTGGCCGATCATCGATTTGTTGGATGAGATCGGAATGCCCCGCAGCGCTTCGCCGAAAACAGTCGAGGCGCCGAGATGCTCCATCTTGTCATTTTCCGGCGTCGAGGTGCCGTGGGCATTGATGTAATCGATATCTTGCGGTTCGACGCCGGCGTCGGCCAGCGCATTGCGCAGCGAGGCGATGATCGGCTTGCCGTCGGGGCTTGAGCGGGTGCGGTGGAACGAGTCTGATTTCTCGCCATAGCCTTCGAGGATGCCGAGCACGCGCGCGCCGCGGGCGCGGGCGTGATCAAGGTCTTCAAGCACCAGGGCGCCGGCGCCTTCCGCGAGCACGAACCCGTCGCGATTCTTCGAGAACGGCTTCGACGCTCGCTCGGGTGGATCATTTTGCGTCGACAGCGCGGAAAGGAGCGAGAAGCGTACCAGCGATTCCGGCGTCAGCGAGGCGTCGGCGCCGATCGCAAGCGCGGCCTGGCAATCGCCACGCCGGATCGCGTCCACGCCGAGCTGGATGGCGCTGGCTCCAGACGCGCAGGCGGTGTTGAGCGAAATGGGCGAGCCCTCGGTGCCGAAATGCTCGGCGAGATGCTCGCCGATGATGCCGAATTTGAACGCGCCGTGGCTTGCCGCATAATCGTGGGCGACGCGCATGAGTTCGGGATAGCCGGTATCGGCATTGGACGCGGCCATCTCCGCCATCTTGATGCGGTCGGACCACTCGATCTCGAGCGGCGGTGGCGCAAGATAGAGGGGTCCGGGAAAATGGCCCTTGGTCCCGATGCCGGATTCCGCGATCGCTTCCTCGCCGGCCAGCAGCGCCACACGCTCGGAGAGCTCCGCCGGCGACATCCCGTCGCGATACACATCGTCAACGGTGCCGGCGATGTTGGTGCGCAGACCCCCGGTCGGAAAACGTGAAATGCGACGGATACCGGAAACGCCGCCCGTTAGCTTCGCCCAGTTGTCGGACTTGCCGATGCCGAGTGAAGTGACGACGCCGACGCCGGTGACGGCGACGATAGGGCGGCCGTGTTTATCGCGCGTTGTAGCCATGACCGCTCTCCCTCTCCCTCAAACGACCCGTTCAACCAACGCCAACGCTTCGCCGCGCCAATTGCCGACGCTGGTCACCACCACCTGAGAAACATCGGGCGGGCTCGACCCTGTATCTCCCGTTCCCGCCGGCGCGAACAGTGTGCCGTGTTCGAGCACGGCCGTGGCAATCCCCAGATTGGCCACGAATTGAGCCTCGACGCCATGACCGATATACGTGCCGGTATTGCGTACGGGAAGGCCAATTTCCTTGAGGACGACCCGCTCCGCGGCAGTGGCCGGCTGCAGCCCGGCGGCGCCGGAAATCACCGCGGCATGCGCGGGGTCAACCTCCTCGGCGATGGTGTTCCATTCGCGGCGGAGTGTCGCTTCGATGTCGCCCGGCTGACGCTTGTTGCGGTCGGAAGCGACCGGCGAAAGGCGCCCGCGCGGGCGGGCGCCGCGGGCTTGCGCGTGTTCGCGGCTTTCGAGTACCAGGAACGCCCCCATATTGCCGAGCGACATGCCGCCCTGCGGGCCGCGATCCCAAACCGGCGCGAAGGCGTCCTTGAGCGCCAATCCGGATTGCTCGAAGACGAGGAGGACGTCCCAGCGCGTGGCGTGGTAGGCGCCGCCGACCAGCGTCAACTCGCTCTGTCCCGCGGCGATGCGCGCCTGCGCGATGCGTACCGCGTCGACGCCCGCTGCTTCCTCCCCAAGGAAGGTGCGCGAGGAGCCGACCACGCCATGGACGATGGAGATGTTTCCGGCAAGGAGGTTAGGCAGCTGCGCTAGGAACAAAGTTGGGCGCAAATCGCTCATCAGCCGTTCGTTGAGGAACGCGCCGCGTTCCGCTGCTTTGCGCACGCCGGTGAGTATTGCCGTGTCGGCGGCGATATCGCGTTCGCCCCCGGCGGCGGCGACGATCATGTCGGTGGTATCGAGCAACTCAGGCTTCCCGGCAATGCCGGCGTCGGCGAGTGCCAGGCCGGCGGTGTAAACGCCGATGCGCTGCCACATCTCCATCTGCCGCTGATCGCTTTTCTTCGGAATCTGCTTGTCGAAATTGATCGGCGGCAGCGGATGCACGATGTAGGGGGCGAAGCTCTTGTCGTCGCAGGGCGGAGAATCGCCGCGCTGCAAATGGCTCCAATTCGCCTCGAGCCCTTCGCCGAGACAAGTGAGGAGACCGACGCCGGTGATCCACACCTCGCGGCGTCCGCTCACTTGATGAACTCCTTGACCGGAACGTCGATCTGTTCCGCCCACTGTAGAATCGATTGGCGGAATTCGGGGCTGGCAAAGGCCATGACGCGGTAGGTGATCTGCGCCTCGCATACGGACTTGCCCTGCCGGCGCCCCTTGCATTCGCCGATGGTAAAGCCCGATCCCTCATGCACGATGCCGCCCTCGAATTCGAGGGCGTCGCCGGGAAATACCG
>Ga0181537_10000860_pt1 | contig 28265 bp, 25 predicted proteins | sample PEATcosm2014_Bin_39_FD_119765 | JGI IMG/M metagenome (GOLD analysis project Ga0181537, IMG submission 119765) | Peatland microbial communities from MTU Mesocosm Facility, Houghton, MI, USA - PEATcosm2014_Bin23_10_metaG | ecosystem: Environmental > Terrestrial > Soil > Wetlands > Peat | place...
GGCGGCTCCGGACCGTCCGGTATGTTCGTAAAAGTAGAGGTTTGCCCGGTTGAATTGCGTTGCAGGCGCTTCAGTTCCGCGCGCAGTTCCGAGGCATGCTGATACCGCAGATCGCGGTCCTTCTCCAGCGCCCGGCTGATGATGTTAGCCAGCTCATCGGGCATGTCCGGGTTGTAGCGCAGCGGGGATTGCGGCGCCTTGTTCAGAATGTCCGCGAAAATGATGCCTGTGGTGTCCCCGCGAAACGGAAGTACCCCGGTGGACATCTCATAGAGCACTACCCCAAACGAGAAGATATCGCTACGGGTGTCCAGGTCCTTGCCGCGAACCTGCTCGGGAGACATGTACGCCACCGTGCCGACTGCCGTCCCCGGGCTCGTCAGATGCTCGGTATCGACCCCCATGGTCACCGTCGCATCGGACGGTGCCGAAGATCCGCTTCCGGACTGCGGCTTGATCATCTTGGCCAAGCCAAAGTCCAGAATCTTGGCGTGGCCGCGTTTGGTGATGAAAATGTTGGCCGGTTTGATGTCCCGGTGTAGGATGCCTTCGGCGTGCGCGGCGTCCAGCGCATCGGCCAAGTCGATGGAGATTTCCACGATGCGCGGCACGTCCAGGGTTCCAGCCGCGATAAGATACTTAAGTGTAACGCCTTCAAGGTGTTCCATGGCGATGAAGCGCTTGCCTTCATGCTCGCCAATTTCGTAAATGGTGCAGATGTTGGGGTGGTTGAGCGCCGAGGCCGCGCGCGCTTCCCGGCGGAAACGCTCGAGCGAAGCTGGATCCTGCGCCATCTCTTCGGGCAAGAATTTGATGGCCACAAACCGGCCGAGTTCCGTATCCTCGGCTTTATACACTACACCCATGCCTCCGCCGCCGAGCTTGTCGACAATGCGGTAGCGCGAAATCGTTTGACCGATCATGGGTGCCGCGATCGAACTCCAACAATGTCGATTCGGGTTGCCAGTCCGAACGAATCGACGCTTGTGCTTGCAGATGATATGTGGAGTACCCAGTGGGAGTCAAAGGTGTAAGGTCTTACATCACAATGCGATTTGACCGGTCAGCAAACACGCTCTCGTATCAGATCGGTACTCGGGCGGATGTACCCTTGTTCACGGGCGGAGTTCGGTTCATCTTGCGCCTCATGGAAATCGCGGCGCGAAGATGGTTCTTGTGGAGAATCGGTTCGGGCGCCCGCGAAATTCACAGTTTTCCTCGAATTAAAGTGTTGACCGAATGGCACTTAAACGTGTAGCGTAATAGGGTTTCGCGAGTATCGTTTTTGTTCCTTAAAGCATCTATATAGAAGTGTATTTCCGCTTGTTTCCGGGGCTTTGAACGCGACAGGGGCACTGGCGCGACGGGACCATGCAACGCTGGGCGCGGGGTAATGTTTTTCACCAAACTTCGGTGAGTGGAACGTGCTGCGATTCGCAGAAGGGTGCGCGAGTCTGTTCGGGTAGCCGCCACAGCCTAGCCTTGGTCACTGCCTGGCGCGTACTGGGCGGCCGGAGTGATTTTTAGATTTTTTGGGTTTTGCAGTACCGAGTTTGGGAGGATTTCGTGGCCGCAGTAGGTTTGGAAGAAAAATACGAAGCAGTCAAGCAGCTCATTGTTGTTGGCAAAGAGCGCGGCTACCTGCTGTACGACGAAGTGAACGATTCGCTTCCCGCGGAAGTACATTCCTCGGAAGAAATCGACGATCTGCTCACGACCTTCGAGCGCAACGGCATCGAGATTTACGAAGACGCCGCTTCCGCCAAGGCTGCGCGCGCCGTCGAAGTCTCCACCGAACCGGGTGAACGCGACGCCATCGGCAAGGACGATGTCCACTCGGACGAAGGCAGCAGCGAGCTGGACCTCACTCCCGGCTCTCTGGAAAAAACCAACGATCCCGTGCGCATGTACCTGCGCGAAATGGGCACCGTGCCTTTGCTCACGCGTGAAGGCGAGGTCACCATCGCCAAGCGCATCGAGCGCGGCCAGCTCGTGGTGATGAAGTCCATCACCCGCTCGCCCATCGTCATTAAAGAATTGATTGCCGTCGGCGAGGATCTGCGCCAGGGTGCGCGCTCCATCAAAGAAATCGTTATCTTTGACGATGAAGAGCTGACCGAAGAAAAAATCGCCAACAAGACCAAGCAGACCCTCAAGTACATCGAGAAGATTGCCAAGCTCTACGATCTCGCGCTCAAGCAGGCGTCCAAGCTCGACAAGACGCCGAAGGCCAAGAAAAAGCCCTACATCCGCGCCAAGTGGGAGGTCGCCCGCACCCGCGTTGAGATTTCCGTGGCCATTCGCGCCATCGAATTCAACCTTTTCGAGAAAAAGCGCCTCATTGACAAAATGCGCGGCACCGTCGAGCGCCTCCAGTCTCTCGAGCGCGAAGCCGGTCGTCTCGAACGCCGCGCCGATGTCGCCAAGGGCGACGTTGCCGCCGAGGCCCGCAAAGAGCTGCGCACGCGCCGCACGGAACTAAAAGACATCGAGGACGCCAGCGAAGTCGGCTTGACCGAGCTGAAGCGCACTCTCACTTTCATCCACCGTGGCGAAGCCGAAGCCGAACAAGCCAAGAAGGAACTCATCGAGGCTAACTTGCGCCTGGTCGTTTCCATCGCCAAGAAGTACACCAATCGCGGATTGCAGTTCCTCGACCTGATTCAGGAAGGCAACATCGGCCTGATGAAGGCCGTGGACAAGTTTGAGTGGCGCCGCGGCTACAAATTTTCCACCTATGCGACATGGTGGATTCGGCAAGCTATCACGCGCGCCATCGCCGATCAGGCCCGCACCATCCGCATCCCGGTGCACATGATCGAGACCATCAACAAACTGGTCCGCACCAGCCGCCAGTTGGTGCAAGAGCTCGGCCGCGAACCGACCAGCGAAGAAATCGCCAAGCGCATGGACATTCCGGTGTCCAAGGTGCGCAAGATCCTGAAGATTGCGCAGGAGCCTATTTCTCTCGAAACGCCCATCGGCGAAGAGGAAGATTCGCATCTCGGCGACTTCATCGAAGATAAGGCTGTAGTCTCGCCCTCTGATGCCGTCATCAACCTCAACTTGAAGGAACAGACCTCTTCGGTTCTGAAGACCCTCACGCCGCGCGAAGAGAAAGTCATCAAGATGCGCTTCGGCCTGGACGACGGCAGCGAACACACGCTGGAAGAAGTAGGCCAATCGTTCGCGGTCACCCGTGAACGTATCCGCCAGATTGAAGCGAAAGCCCTGCGCAAGCTGCGCCACCCATCTCGCTCGCGCAAACTCCGCGCCTTCCTCGAAGGCCCGTCCCGCGATTACCTCTAGAAAAATCAGTACGACTCGCGCAGTAAGACAAACGCCTCCGACAAAATCGGAGGCGTTTTCATTTTCCGAAGAACTCGATATCCATTTTTCTTCTCTTCTACCCCGTTTGGGGTACGTTCGGACGGTAGAATGGTGGGTCAGACCGATGGACGAGCGTGCAGCACCAAACATGGAGCAAGCATGACGACGGCGGTACCCGGATGACGACGACAGAAAAGATTGCAGCGATCGCACTGATACTGTTGCTGGCAGCGGCGGGATACGGATTGCTGCGCACTTCAGGACCGACGGCGGCGTTGCGCGCCGTGGATACGATATCGCCAGGCCAGATGCCGGCGGACTTGGCGGTCGATCAGACTTCGCTCGCGACGGCGCAACGGCTTGCCGCGCTGGTCACCAGCTCCGATGAAGAGCCATACGCGCTTGAGGCCATACGCATCGCCGACCATGCCGTGGATCTGCAGTTTGCCCAAGCGCTGAAAAATGCCGAGCAGCATCCGCCCGCGCTATCCGCCGAAGCCAAAGAAATCCAAGGCAAGCTGGCGGCGGCCGAGCAGGCACTGGACGCCGACAACGCCAAGGTAAAAGCGCTGAGCGACGAAGATGCCAAAGCCAGCGGCGCGAAAAAAGACGCGCTGGACGATGCACTGGAACTGGCCAAAGCGCAGCAGGAATCCGATGGCAACGAAGTGGACGACGCCAAGCAGGATCTGGTTCGCGCCGGCGGCGATCCACACGCGCGTATTCAACAGATGGCCAAGGCGCACGAAACCGCGGAGGGCAAACCTCCGAATTTTTCCGCCGTTGCTAACAACTTGCTCGAAGAACGCGGCCTGATACACCGTCTTACGCAATGGCGCATGCTGCGCGCTGAAGAACAGCAACTCGCGCAAGCGAAGGCCGATGCCGAACTGCATATCGAGCATTTGTCCACGGAACACAACGCACTCGAGACGCGCTTGCAAACGGAAACAAATACTTCGCCTGCCTCTGCGAATGGAACGGCACCGAGCGCCGCAGCCAGCGCGCCTGCTTCAGCCAGAGCAGCTCCGAAAACTGCAAAAATTGCGGCGGGTCGCCCGGTAACGCACAGCCACGACGAATCCGTATCCTTACTAAAAAGCACCAAACGTCGCGCGGTGGACCAGCAAGCCCTGGCCACCTTCGATAGACGCATCGACGATCAGAAAGACTTAGCCTCTGTTTACGACAAATGGCAGTTGTTGGTCGCCGCGAAAAAGAGAGAGGTAGAGCACAAAGGGCTCATCGGCCTCTCCATCATTCTGGCGATTCTGCTCCTAGGGCTGGTGTTTGACGGCTGGCTGGAAAAATTGCTGGGCAAGACGTCGCTGGACCGGCGCCAGGTAGAAACCTTGCGCACCGTGACGCGCGTTACGTTGCAGATTCTGGCACTGCTCTTCGTGTTGTTGGTGATTTTCGGTCGACCTACGCAGCTCGGCACATTTTTGGGTTTAGCTGGCGCAGGCTTAACCGTAGCGCTCAAGGATTTCATCGTAGGCTTTCTCGGCTGGTTCGTGCTAATGGGGAAAAATGGGATCCGGCTGGGCGATTGGGTGGAAATTAATGGCGTCACCGGCGAAGTCGTGGAACTCGGCATGTTTCATACCGTCCTGCTCGAAACCGGCAACTGGACGGACTCCGGCCATCCGACCGGCCGCCGCGTAACCTTCACCAACAGCTTCGCCATCGAAAATCACTATTTCAATTTTTCCACTTCCGGTCAATGGCTTTGGGACGAGTTGCAGGTGGTCTTGCCGGTGGGCATGGATCCGTATCCCATCGTGGCCGCGATCCAGAAGCAAGTCACCGAAAGCACCGCGGAGATGGCCATGCAGGCGGAAAGCGAATGGAAGCAGGCCGCCGGCGACCGCAAGAGGACGCAAATGACCGCCGCACCAGCCATCAACGTGAAGCCGGTAGTCGGCGGCATCGAAGTTTCCGTGCGCTATATCACCAGCGCGGCGGAACGCCACCTGCTGCGCGCCAAGCTGTATCAAGCCGCGGTGGATTTGCTCGGCAAAGCCGCAGTGCCCGCGGAACAGAAAACGTGAAGTTTTAGCCCGGCACAAAGTATCGCGAATCTCGCAGCGCAGCGTGCTTTTCCGCGTATTGCTTTGAAACGCACCGGGCGCGCTCAGCGTTGCTGCCAATTCAAAGTGCGCCGAGCGTTGTCGTAACGCCGATAGAGTGAGTTTCGCCAGGCGCCAATTCCACCGCGTTCGCCAGAATGTTGCACGCTTCAGCGCAGAACATGTTGCGCCACTCGCCTTCGCCCATGTCGGGCATTTTTGCGGCAGCCTCGGACCAGGGATTCCAGACAACCGTGCTGGCGGAATTTTTCTTGTCGATGCGCATGCGGCGACGTAAGCCCGCATCGATCAACTCCAGCGCGTGCTCCGTATTCAGATAAGCGCGATCGGTGGCTTTGGCAATCGCCACGTCACCGCTCTGCGGGCTTGCTCGATTGCCGTCCGTGTTATCCAAAAATGTTACCCCGTCGAGCCCCGCAAGGCGCGCTTGGGAAATATCGCCTACGCGATAGTACGTGTGCAGCGCTTCTTCATAGCGAAATGTCGTCGCACCCGTGTTGCTCACCGTGAATTCCAGTCGCAGCGCGTGGCCAAATGTCGCCGTAACTTGCGCACGAAACTCGTGCGGCCACCATTGCCGCGTAGCGTCATCGCTTTCCGTGGACATCGTCACGATGACGTCGCCACCTTGTTCTTGAATGGCTTCCAGAGTCCAGAGCTTCGTGCGCGCAAAACCGTGTGCCGGCGCTTTGGCGTCATCCGACTTGGCGCGGAACCATGGAAAACAAATCGGGATGCCGCCGCGAATCGCTTTTCCGTCTGCAAACGTAGCCTTGCTGCTCAGAAAAATTACTTCTTCCTGGCTGGCGGGTTTCCACGACGTGACATGCGCACCGTGCAGACAGATTTCGCCGCTACATTTCTCCGTGATGATGCGCACCGCCGCATTGCCGGCAGGGTCGGCGGCAACGTGCGCGCGCCCGGCGATCGCAAATCGCTGGTCAAGCTCGGCTGGAGTGGAAACAGGTTGCGTCATCGGGCCACATTCTAGCGTCTACGTTGGAAACTGCGGAAGCTTTGTTTCGCCGAGCGAAAGTCCGACGCCCTCTCAGGCCAGCGGACAAAGCGCGCCGCGGTCAGGAAGGCTCAACGCTCCGTGCACGCACTTCTTCGGAAGTGAGGCCGAAGATCGGTGGCGTAGTAACACCGAGCATGCCGAGATAAATATAAATTTGCCCGCGATGGTGCACTTCATGCTCCACCATCGCGCGCAGCCATTTTGCCGCGGAAAGCTCGCCGCCAGGCGTGGTGCATTTCCGCGCCAACTGCTCGTCCGTCAGCTTCCCAAAAATCTCCATGGATTCCGCATGCATCCGCGCCATGAACGCGAAAATTTCTTCGAGCGACGCGGCTAGTTCCGGGCCTTGCGTGCTGTAGCGGCTGGGACGGCCCTGCACGTTCTCGGCCCACATGTAGCGCTCCGCCACCGCCAGATGCCGCAACAAATCGCCCAGGGTGAATTTGCCCGGCGCGTAGCTCCAGTCCACCTTGTCCGTCGGGATGCAACGCGCCACGCGCAGCGTACGCTCGCGCACGTTCTCAAAGTAACGCAAGAACGGGTGAATCGTTTTGATTTCCATGAGCCCTCTCCTCAGACTCAATAATCGATGGCGAGGTGCCAGCGGATGTTCTTCGCTTTGGCCAATCTCAGAAGTGTGGCGAACTCGCGTAACTCGCTCTGGATATTCTCGGCGTCCACCACTTTGGCGCCAGCCACGCTATCCAGAAGCGCCTCCACGGTGCGCAAACCTTGTTCGGCGGAGAACCACGGGTCTGCGGAAGCAGTTTTGCTCTTGCTCAAATCGACCGCCAATTCTTCCTGCATCGCGGACAATTCGTCCTGCGAAACGCCGTAGAATCCCATTAACGGTTTCACTTTGGCTCTCTTGGCAAGGCGCTCGAGCTCAGCATTGTGTATAGAGAGGAACTGACCGCTAACGTAGGTTTCGACGTTTGGAATTTGTTGCTCCAGGACGATATAGACCGATGGCAAATGGCGATCCTCCCTCCATAACCTACCGCAAAAGCTGCCGCGCACGGGACGCGAACACTGCGGCAACCACGTAGAGTAGCGCGAGCAGCGAATAGCCCGCTACGAGGCTGATGCGTTCGGCGATCACGCCCAGCCCGACGCTCATCAGTAGCTGAATGATCGTCGTCAGGATGGCCATCGCCGATTGCGTTCGCCCCATGAAGTGATGCGGCACCAGCGACATCAGCGATGATTGCGCCACCACCCCGCCCAGCGAGCGGCACAGTCCGAATAAAAATTGCAGCGTGGCCGCACCAGCCAGAAAGGCCACGAATGGCGTAGCCATATGTCCCAGCGCCAGCACCGCCAGCGCGCCCACATACAGCGGCATGCGGATGCGTTGCGAGAGCTGACTCGCGATCAGTCCGCCGGTCACCGCGCCAGCCGCCCAGCCAGCTTCCACAAAGCCCAAGCCGCGCGCGCCGGCGTGCAGCACATCGTTCACCAACGCCACCAGCACCACGTTCGCGCTAACCACTCCCGCCATCATAATCGCGTGCGTAATGCCTAGCGCGCGCACCACCGGCTCGCGCTTCAGATACTCGACGCCCTCCATAAAATCGCGATACATGGCCAGTGAAAGTCCAGCCTCGGCAACCTCCGGGTTCGCCCCACTCTCCAGCGCTTCCGCGGTAGCCTCCGTGGCCGCGGAATAAACGCGGCTGCGTTTGCTGAACCGCCGCGGCGAAACATACCCGCGACGCACCTTATACAAGCAGTACGCGGAAATGAAATACGTCGCTCCATCGATCGCCAAAATGCCCCAGATGCCGGCGCGGTCGTAAAAGAAGCCCACCACCGAACCGGCAATGAGCATACCGCTCTGCACACCCACGAGCACCGCGGCGTTGGCTCCGGTGAACTGGCTCGGCGGAATCACCTCCTGCACCAGCGAATTGACGTTGGCCCAATACATGGCCGAGCCGGTGCCGGTGATCAGCGTCATGGCATAGAGGTGCCATAGCTGCAGCCCGCCGCGCCACGCGATGTACGCGGTGCCGAGGACCACGAAACCGCGCGCCAGATCGAGCAGCACGCCAAGGTAGCGGCGGTCGAAGCGGTCGATCAACACGCCGCCGACGAAGGGGATAAACAGGCCGGGCAGCGTCACCACAATCACTTGCAGGCTGACCTTGACGGTGGAATGCGTGGCCGCGAGAATGTACCAACTTACGCCGGCAAAATTCATCCCGCTGCCAAAGAGCGAGATGAGCATGGCGAAGAAAAAATAGCGAAACCCGCGCTGGGCCCAGATGAGCTTCCAGTCGACAGGTTTCGCAGGGGCGGCGGTGGCGGTAGCGCTGGCCATGGGACCCTACAGTTTACTATCGACGGATGCTGGCAATTCGTTGGCCATGAGCCGGTTGCCAGTTTGGCAGTCCTGTGGAGGAAATTGCGTGCGGGGATTGGCCGCGACTCGCGAGGAGCGCAGGCTGAACAACGATGGGCAATGAACTGAAATGCACGCTGCGTTTCGGCAAGCGACGCTCCGAGGGCCGGGCGCTCCTTGAGACGAGCGAGCTGATTTTTCGCGGCGGCGACTTCCGGCTGAAGATCCCGTTCGCGGCCATGAAAAAAGTGGACGCGGTGAAGGGCGAGCTGCGCGTGCAAGCGCCGGACGGCCTGGCCGTCTTTGAGATTGTCGAAACCGCCGCCATGTGGCGTGAGAAAATCCTCCATCCAAAATCGCGCATCGAAAAATTGGGCGTGAAGCGCGATGCCCGGGTCTCTGTGCTGGGCGAGTTTGATGAGACCTTTTTAGGGGAATTGACCGCGCTCACAGACAACGTGGAAACCGTCGCCATTGCCGTGGACGCAGAATCGATCTTTTTCTCCGCGCCTTCACAAAAAGATCTCGCTCGCGTGCCGAAACACGCCAGGAACATGAAGGGCGATGCAGCGCTGTGGATCGTCTACCCTAAGGGCCGCAAAGAGATCACCGAAACGGACGTGATCGCCGCGGGGCGTCAGGCGGGATTGAAAGACGTGAAAGTCGTGGGGTTCTCGCCGACACACACGGCGTTGAAATTTGTCATCCCCGTTTCGCAACGCTGATCGTGGCATAACGCTACCCAGTCAAGGGGGCCGAGCTCGATGCGCCAAACATCAATCGGGACAATACACACCCGCGCTGCGGAGCGCGCGGACCTGCCGCGCCTCACGGAAATTTACAATCACTACGTGCTGCACACGCCGGTAACGTTCGATATCGAGCCGTACACCGTCGAATCACGCACCCCGTGGTTTGAACAGTTCGCTCCCCAGGGCCGCCACCGTCTTGTGGTCGCCGAACGCGACGGCGTGGTGCTCGGCTACGCCGGCACCATGCGCTTCCGTCCCAAGGCCGCGTATCAGACCACCGTGGAAACCACCATCTATTGCGCGCCGGAGTCCATCGGACAGGGTGTCGGTGTGCAATTGTATTTGGCGCTTTTTGACGCTATCGCCGAGGAAGACGTGCACCTTATCGTGGCTGGCTACACGCTCCCCAACGAAGCCTCGCAGAAGTTGCATGAACGCCTGGGTTTTCGCGCCGTCGGTATTTTTCACGAAGTGGGCAAGAAATTTGGCCAGTATTGGGATGTGGCCTGGACGGAGCGCCCGGGACCGCGTGTTTAATCGCAGCAACCTCTCCGCGTATCTAAAATGTCTCGCCACGCCGTGATGCTTGTGTATCACAACGCATTTGCCTCTATGATTTGACGATGCCCGCACTGCTCGACGCACAGCACTTAACCGTGCAGCTGCCAACCTCCCGCGGATGGGTGCGCCCGGTGCATGACGTTTCCCTGCACATCGCTGCCGGCGAAACGCTAGGTCTCGTCGGCGAGTCCGGCAGCGGAAAGACCATGCTGTCCCTGGCGTTGATGGGATTGTTGCCGCAGGGCGCAAAAATCAGCGGCGAAGCTTGGCTAGAACCACAGACAGGCGCGTCGCGCAAAAATCTGGTGACGTTGCGTGAAAGCGATTGGCGCGCCGTGCGCGGCGGAGAAATCGGCATGGTGTTTCAGGAGCCCATGACCTCGCTGAATCCGGTGATGCGCGTGGGCGAGCAAGTCGCGGAGGCCATTCGTGCGCACGACGCGCAAGCGTCGCGCGCGGCTTTGCAGAAACGCACCCTGGAAGCCTTGCGCCGCGCTTCCGTGCCCGAACCGGAGACGCGCGCCGAGCAGTTTCCCCACCAACTTTCCGGCGGCTTGCGCCAGCGCGTGATGATCGCCATGGCCCTGGCCGCTGGTCCAAAGCTGCTCATCGCGGACGAGCCCACCACCGCGCTCGACGTCACGGTACAAAAGCAAGTTCTGGCGCTGCTCGCCGAGTTGCGCCGCGCCATGCAGCTCGGCATGCTTTTCATCACGCACGATCTGGGCGTGGTGGCGCAGGTCGCGGATCGTGTGGCCGTCATGTATACCGGACGCGTCGTGGAGCAGGGTCCGGTGCGCGAAGTCCTGACGCGGCCGCAACATCCATACACCAAAGGATTGCTGGCAGCGTCGCCGACGCTCGAGCGCGGCAGACTCGTGCCCATTCCCGGCATGGTGCCGCAGTTAACGGACTTGCCGCCAGGATGTGCATTTGCGCCGCGCTGTGCGTGGCGGCGAGTGGAATGCGATGCGGCAGTCCCGCAGCTGCGCGCGGTCCACGCGGATCATTCCGCGCGCTGCGTCCTGGTGGGCGAAGCTGTGCCGGCTGGCCAAGAAGCGTCTAGATAATTTTTGGCCATTGCGGCAAGAATTGCGCGTGGTGGAACTGAAATTTGTTGGGCGAGGGCTATGGCGGATCTGGAAGCGCTGTTACAAGCGACGGAGCTGCGCAAACGTTACCAGCGCGGCGGTGGTGCGTTCGCCGCGCGCGATGCGGGCAATACCTTTGCCGCCGTCGATGGCGTCAGCCTCACCATTGCCGCCGGCGAAACCTTCGCCATCGTCGGCGAGAGCGGTTGCGGCAAAACCACGCTCGCGCGCATGCTGCTCCGGCTCATCGAGCCAGACAGCGGCAAAATCGTATTTTCTGGGCGTGACCTAACGGCGCTCAGCCCCGCGGAATTGCGTCGCGAGCGCCGTCATCTGCAAATGGTCTTTCAAGATCCCTACGCCTCGCTGAACCCGCGTATGCGCGTGGGCCAGATTGTCGCCGAGCCGCTCGAAATTCATGAGCCGGCGCTCTCGCGTGCCGAGCGCCAAGAACGCGCCCTGGCCATGTTGCGGCGGGTAGGCCTGAGTGACGACCTCGCCACCCGTTATCCCCACGAATTCTCCGGCGGCCAACGCCAGCGCATTGGCATCGCCCGCGCGCTGATTCTCAGGCCCCGCCTCGTGGTAGCAGACGAGCCCGTCTCTGCGCTGGACGTAAGCGTAGGCGCGCAAATGCTGACATTACTCCGTGAGCTGCAGCAAGACTTCGGCCTGACCTACCTCCTGATCTCGCACAGCCTGCCCGTCGTGGCCCAGGTCGCCACGCGTATCGCGGTTATGCGCGCCGGCGCCTTTGTGGAAGTCGGCGACGCCGAACAAGTTCTGCGCCAGCCGCAACATGCTTACACCAAGGAGCTTCTCGCCGCCGTCCCCGACCTTCCCCAGGTCACCGCCTAGCCCCTATGGCGCGCCTCTGCACGATTCGCCAGACCTGCCCCTCAGAACGTGATATTTTCTCCCCGGCTCCTGCGTAATCTCAACAAACGCTCGCTCGGAGGTAACCAGCATGTCCGCCAACTCTATGCCCTTGGAGCAAACTCAGCCTGTCGCGCGACTCAGCCCCGCAGCCCGCATCACCGGCGTCCTGTTCAATCCGCAAGCCACCTTTGCCGACATCGTCGCTGCGCCCGACTGGGTTGTGCCCCTCGTGCTGCTGACGATTCTCAGCCTGATCTCCGTCGTATGCCTCAACCAGCGTATGGACTGGCGGCAATTCGCTGCGCAACAACTCGATAAAAGTTCCCGCGCCGCGGACCTCTCTGCCGACCAAAAGGAAAAGCAGATCGACGCCATCGCCAAGTTTGCGCCGATCTCTGCGTACGTCTTCGGCGTCCCGGCGGTCGGGGTGGTGGTCGTGCTCTCCGCGGCGCTGTTGCTCGCCGCGTACAACCTATTGGCTGGCGCCAACGTGCGTTTCGTCACCGCCATGGCCATCGTCTCGCACGCATTTTTGGCTAGCATCGTCAGTACCGTCATTTTTCTGCTGGTGATTTTTCTGAAACCGCGCGGCACCATCGATGTTGAGAATCCCGTGGCCACCAACCTCGGCGTGCTGGTTGCCGAGGATGCGCCCAAGTGGCTCATGAAACTCGCGCTGTCCATCGACATTTTTTCCTTCTGGATCCTCATCCTCATCGCCATCGGTTTCGCCGCCGCCAATCCGCGCAAGCTCACCTTTGGCAAGTCACTGGGCATCGCTGTCGGCATGTGGGCACTGTTCGTCGTGCTGCGCGTGGGCGCGGCCTGGATTTTCTCCTGAAGCGCTCGTGATACGCTGTTCACATCGTGTTTTCGTTTGAGGTTTTGCAGACCAATCGCGCAGGCGCGCGCCGCGGCCGCCTGACCACCCCGCACGGCACCATCGAAACTCCGGCCTTCATGCCCGTCGGCACGCAGGCCACGGTAAAAGCGTTACGCCAAGAAGATTTAGAGGAGCTTGGCGCGAGCCTCATCCTATCCAACACCTATCATTTATTTCTGCGCCCCGGCCACGAACTGATCCGTAAACTCGGCGGCCTGCACAAATTTATGTCCTGGAACCGCGCCATCCTCACCGATTCCGGCGGCTACCAGGTCTTCAGCTTGTCGAACTTGCGCAAAATCACCGATGACGGCGTGCGTTTCCGCTCCCACCTCGATGGCGCAGAGCATGTCTTAACACCCGAGAAAGCGACGGAAATTCAGCTCGCGCTCGGCTCGGACATCGCCATGGTCCTCGACGAGTGCATCGAAACTCCCGCCCCGCGCGACAAAGCCGAAGCCGCACTGAAACGCACCACCGCGTGGGCCGCGCGCGCCCGCAACTATTTCCTGGAAAACAGCGCGCAAAAAGTCGCGCCCGAAAATGAACAATGGCAGTTCGGCATCGTGCAAGGCGCCACCTTCCCCGACCTCCGCCGCGAAAGCGCCCGCCAGCTCCTCAACCTGGATTTCCCCGGTTACGCGGTCGGCGGCCTAGCCGTCGGTGAACCGCACGACGTCACCTGCGAAATGGCCGCCGTCGTCACCGCGCTCCTCCCGCAAGACCGCCCACGTTACCTCATGGGCGTCGGCCGTCCCGAGCAACTCGCCGACTATGTCGCCCTCGGCATCGATATGATGGATTGCGTCCTGCCCACGCGCGCCGCACGCCACGCCTGCCTCTACACCAGCAACGGACGCGTGCTCATCAAAAACGCCCGTTACGCGCAAGACCAAAATCCCATCGACGAAAATTGCTCCTGCTCCGTCTGCCGCCGCTACACGCGCGCCTATCTCCGTCATCTTTTTGCCGCCGGAGAGATCACCGCCGCCATCCTCGCCACCCACCACAACGTCCACTTTTACCTTGACATCATGCGCCAAATCCGCGAGGCTATCGAGTTTGGGAACCTAGCGAATTTCTCATCCGCGTTGCGCACGCGCTATACTGCTGGGTCAGCTTAGCCGCCTGGCAACCGGGCCTGGTTCGGTTCGTCCGCAAGGCACTTCCGCAAGGCAAGTCGGCGGGGCACCAAGGGCAGAGCACGCGAGTAGCTTCGGGCGCGAGGCAGTTTCTCGCCGCGGGCGTTTTTTGTCGCCATCCGGCATTTTTACGAAGCTGTTCTGCCGCTGTGAACGCGCGTTAGAAGGGTTGGTCAGATAAAGTCTTATGATAGCGGCACTCATGCTCTTTCAAGCCGGCGGTGGCGCCGCCGGTATTCTCGGCAGTCCCTTTGCGATGCTGGCCATCGTGATGGGCGTTTTCTATTTCGTTTTGTTCATGCCCCAGCAGCGGCAGCGCAAGCGCACCGAGCAAATGTTGGCGGCACTAAAGACCGGCGACAAAGTCATCACCGGCAGCGGCATTTACGGCACCATCAACGCCATCGACGGTGACGCCGTAATTTTGAAAATTTCCGCCGAGCCGCCGGTCAAGATCCGCGTCACGCGTTCAGCCATTGCCCAGGTGGAGGCATCGGAAGATGCAAAATAAGCCCACTTCGCGGCCCCACAATACCTTCTGACCATGACTCCTAACCTGAAGTGGAAAGCGCTGTTCATCCTCGCGGTCATTCTCGGCTGCATCGTCTTTCTCATCGGCCTGCCGAAGTTTCCGCCTACCTCGCTGGCGGACATCAAAGACAATTTCGCCCATCAGATCAAGCTCGGTCTCGACCTGCAGGGCGGTACGCACCTCATCCTGCAAGTCCAGGTGCAGGAAGCCATCGCTCAAGACACCGACCAAACCGTCCAGCGCCTCACCGACGCCCTGCGCGCCAAAAATATCTCCTACACCGAAATTCGCCGCATCGACGACACCCACATCCTCGTGCGCGGCATCGATCCCGCCGGCCTCAACACCTTTCGCGACATCATCAACGCGCAATACTCCAACGTCTGGGACCTGAGCGCCGCCGCTGGCCAGGACGGCGGTTACACCCTCTCCCTCCGCGATGCCGCCAAGGCGCAAATCCAGGAATCCACCATGAACCTCTCGCTCGAGACCATCGAGCGCCGCATCAACGCCCTCGGCCTCACCGAGCCAACCATCCAGCTCCATGGCCGCAACGACAACGAAATTCTCGTCCAGCTCCCCGGTGAAGGCGATCCCACGCGCGCCAAAGCCGTCATCCAGGAAGCCGGCCAACTCGAGCTGCGCCTCGTTGAAGATCCCAACGTCTACACTTCCCAGTCCGACTACATGCAGAAACACGGCGGCATCATGCCGCCAAACACCGAGCTCGTCCCCGGCACCGCCCCTCGCACCGCCAATCCCGCCGACGCTGGCGAAGCCTGGTACGTCCTGCAGCGCAGCAACATCATCACCGGGCGCGACCTGCGCACCGCCGTGGAAAATCGTAGCGTCAACAATCCCGGTAGCTATCAGGTAAATTTCACCCTATCGCCAGACGCCGCCAAGCGCTTTGGCCCCTTCACCGACGCCAACAAAGGCCGCCAAATGGCCATCGTCCTCGAAAAGCGCGTTTATTCCGCCCCGGTCATCAACGGCCGCATCGACGACAGTGGCGAAATCACCGGCAGCTTCAGCCAGCAATCCGCCCACGATCTCGCTATCGTCCTCAGCTCCGGCGCTCTCCCCGCCTCCATCAAATATCTCGAAGAGCGCACCGTCGGCCCTTCGCTCGGCGCAGACTCCATCCGCCACGGCGTCCAAGCCTCCGTGCTAAGCCTCCTCGTCGTCATGATCTTCATGCTTTTCTACTACCGCCTCTCCGGCGCCAACGCTGTCCTGGCCCTAATCCTCAACCTCGTCATCCTCCTAGCCGCCCTAGCCATGTTCGGCGCCGTTCTCACCCTGCCCGGCATCGCCGGCGTCATCCTAACCATTGGCATGGGCGTCGACTCCAACGTCCTCGTCTTCGAGCGCATCCGCGAAGAATTGCGCAACGGCAAGTCCGCCGCCTCCGCCGTCCAGGCCGGCTTCGACAAAGCCTTCCTAACCATCATAGACACGCACGTCACCACCGTCGTCTCCGCCTTCTTCCTATTTCTGTTTGGCACTGGCCCCATTCGCGGCTTCGCCATCACTTTGACCATCGGTCTCATCGCCAACGTATTCACCGCCATCTACGTCTCGAAGACAATTTTCCAGTACCACCTGGCCAAGATGGACCGCCAGGCGGAGTTGAGCATTTAAGTAGCACAGACTTCAGTCTGTGTGCTTTTGACTTTTGCTGCAGAACCAAGAATGTAAGCTAGGCAGTCAGCTAATAAAACGCGTACTAGGACTCTTGGGATAAAGGGTTCACCCGATGCGAAACGGTCGTTCTCTAGGTTATAAGTCGCTGGCACGCTAATCTTCTGGAGGCCAGCACCGCGCCGGGAACAAAGCCGTATCCCTTGGAGTCTAAGGAAGGGAAGCAAAAGAGCGGCATGATCGAGCTATTCAAGCAACCAAATATCGACTGGATGGGTAAGGCCAAATATTTCTTCGGCTTAAGCCTGCTCCTGCTCATCATCGGTTGGACTTCCGTGTTCCTCAAGGGCGGCCCCGCGCACGGCGGCCTTCCCTACAGCATCGACTTCAAGGGCGGCACCAACGTGGACGTCCGCTTCGCCCATCCTCCCAATGTCGACCAACTCCGCAGCGCGCTTTCCCAGCAAGGACTCGGCGCCAGCGAAATCCAAGCCATCAGCGACGACGCCATCCCCGGCGCCAAGGCCAGCGAAGTCGTCATCAGCCTCGAGCAAAAAGGCCAGACCGATCAGGCCCTCGACACCAGCAAAGCCCAGGTCCTCACCGCGCTCAACGCCATCTACGGCCAAAACAACTCGAGCCACTCGGACTTTAACGCCGCCACTCCCGCCTCGCTCACGGCGTTCCTAACCACAAAAGATCCCCTCCTCCTCACCACCAATGCCGGCGATCGCTACCAGCAGCTTGCCAAACAAATCCTTCAATACCGCGACAAGAGCAGCAACGGCGTCCTCACCAATTTCGACGATCTCTCGCAGGTCAGCGGCGTCACCCCGCAAGTCCTCGCCTCTCTCAAAGACGGCTTCGCCCTCGGCCCCTTCACCATTCGCAACGTCGAAATCGTCGGCCCCAAGGTTGGCGCTGAGCTTCGCCTGCAGGCCGTCTACGTTACCCTCTATGCTTTGGCGGGCATGCTGGTATATATTGCCTTTCGCTTCGAGTGGGTCTACGGTGCCGCAGCCGTTTTGGCCGTCTTTCACGACGTGCTCATCACGCTCGGTTTCTTCTCCCTCTTGCACTTTGAAATCTCTCTCACGGTGATCGCGGCTTTGCTCACTTTGGTCGGCTACTCCATGAACGACACCATCGTCATCTTCGACCGCATCCGCGAAAATAATCGCCTCCTGCGCCGCGAATCCTTTGCCGACGTCGTCAATAAGTCCATCAATCAGACTCTTTCTCGTACCATTCTCACCAGCGGCCTCACCTTTCTCACCGTCCTGGTCCTTTTTCTCATGGGCGGACAGGTTTTGCGCGCTTTCTCCTTTGCTCTCGTGGTGGGAATTGTGGTAGGAACGTACTCCAGTTTTGGTATCGCTGCTCCGCTCGTGGTCGCCTGGGTGAACTGGCGCGGCCAAGGCGCGGCGGCAGGCGCCGGACCCGCAGCCGGCAGCAAAGCCCGCGGAAGTGATGTCGCCCCTGGGCGTCTCGCTCCCGCTGGCAGGAGGTCATAGGTCATGTTCGAAGATATGGTGGTGTCCACGTCCACGGCGGTGAAAACCAATAAGCCTTGGACTGTGATTCTCTCATTCGTCTTTCAGGCTGGGTTCCTGGCGGTCTTGATTCTCATCCCGCTCATTTACACGGAAGCCCTGCCCAAAGGCATGATGTCGACGCTGCTCATCGCGCCGCCTCCTCCTCCGCCTCCCCCTCCTCCTCCCGTCGCTGCCCAGGTCGTGCACATCAAGCCGCAAGTTCACTTGATGGATGCCGGCAAACTGGTGGCTCCCAAAGTCATCCCGAAGGATGTCAAGATTATTAAAGAAGAAGCCGAGCCGGACATGGGCGCCATCGGTGGCGTCGGCGTTCCGGGTGGCGTCGCCGGCGGCAGCATGGGCGGCGTTCTCGGTGGCGTGATGGGCGGCATCGGCGCTGCACCTCCCCCGCCAAAGGTTCAGCAGTCCCGCATCCGTCAGGGCGGCAACGTGCAAGCCGCCAAGCTCATCAACCGGGTGCAGCCCAGCTATCCTCCGCTCGCCCGCCAGACCCGCATTCAAGGCACGGTCCGCTTGCACGCCATCATCGGCAAGGATGGCACCGTAAAAGAGCTCACTTTGGAATCCGGCCACCCGCTGCTTGTGCAGGCGGCCTTGGACGCGGTCAGGCAGTGGCGTTACCAGCCGACCTTGCTCAACGGTGAGCCGGTCGAGGTGGACACCACCATTGACGTGATTTTCACTCTCAATCAGTAAAGGCGGTTCGGCGCGCTCGTCGTGGGGCGGATGCGCCGGCCCGGCAGCAGATTCGCGATACAAACTTCTAAGGAGCAAACGAATGGTGGCAACAATTTACGTTTACGCGGCCATGCTTTTCCAGCAGGCCAACGGTTCCAACTGGGACCTCCGCACGATGTGGGGCTCGATGAGCGCTCTGCCGCGCACGGTGGTCGTCATTCTGTTCATTCTCTCCATCTATTCCTTCGGCGTCATGATTGACCGCGCTCTCATGTACAGCGCGGCTCGCAAACAGTCGCGCGTCTTCGTGCAACAAGTCGCCGGCGCCCTCAAGGAAGGCAAACTCGACGAAGCCATCGCCATCGCCGAGCGCAACAAAAAGAGCCACATCGCCAAGGTCGTCGCCACGGGCCTCTCGGAATTTCAGTCCGCTTCCCAGCAAGTTTCTGACGCCGACGTCATCGAAGCCGCCAAGCGTGGTCTCGAGCGCTCCGTCGCTATCGTCCATGCGGAAATGAAGCGTGGCCTCTCCGCTCTCGCCACCATCGGCTCCACTGCCCCGTTCGTCGGTCTCTTCGGCACGGTCGTCGGCATTCTCAACGCCTTCAAGGGCATTGAAACCAGCCACGCCACCGGCCTTTCCGCCGTCGCTGGCGGTATCGCGGAAGCGCTCGTCACCACCGCGCTCGGCTTGCTCGTCGCCGTCCCCGCCGTGTGGGCGTACAATTACTTCACCAACAAGGTCGAAGCCTTCGACGTCGAGATGGACAACTCCTCCATGGAGCTGATCAACTACTTCATCCTCCGTCGCGGCGCGACCAGGAAATAACGGCCCCACATGGGATATAAACCCAAAGTCGGCAGTCAGATGTCCACGCCCAACGTCATCCCCATGGCGGACATCATGCTCGTCCTTCTCATCATCTTCATGGTCGTCACTCCCATGTTGCAGAAGGGCAAGCAGGTCGATTTGGCTAGCGTCAATAATACGCATGATATGCAGAATGCGGATAAAGACGACGCCATCATCGTGGCCATCACCCGCAACGGGGACATTTTCCTCGGCACCACAAAGACCGCTAAGGATGACCTGACCAATCAGATCAAGGATCGCATCGCCAATCGTCTCGACAAAACGGTGTTCGTTAAAAGCGATGCGCGTGCCAAGTATGGCGACGTCGTCGGCGCCGTCGACGAGATCCGTTCCGCCGGCGTGGATCAGCTCGGCCTCCTGACCGAGAAGATCACCCATACCGGAGGCGAACCGCCGCCGCCCCCCGCGCCTCCCGCGGATTGATTCCGCAGGAGCGGGTTTCGGCCCTGCTGTTGAATTGGTTTGTTGAGTTAGCTTCTTGGATTGGTTTGTCGTTCGTTTGCCGTAACTGGTTTATCGCGCCGCGTTGCCTTCGTGCCGCGCGGCGCACCCACGAAACGCTTTTTGCCGTGCAAGGAGAATTGCCATGGGCATGTCTGTAGGAGAAAGCAAGGGCGGCGCAATGGCGGAAATGAACGTCGTTCCGCTCATCGATATTTTGCTCGTGTTGCTGATTATTTTCATGGTCATCACCCCGCTCACGCCCAAGGGCATGGACGCGCTGGTGCCCCAGCCCAATCCCAATCAGCAGAATCAGCAGGACATCGACAATAAGACCGTCGTAGTGCAAGTCATCGCCGACCCCAAGACCGATAAGCCCAAGCTCAAAATCAACAACGAAGACGTCACCTGGGAAGCTCTTGGCACGCGTATGGAGCAGATCTTCAAGGAGCGCGCTGAGAAAGTCGCTTTCGTCAAAGGCGACAACGACGTTATGTTCCAGGACGTTGCCCGCGCCATTGACATCATGCGCGGCGCCGGTATCGACAAAGTTGGCTTGATCACCGCCAAGCTCGAAGCCGGTCAGTAAGAGTTTCTACGGGGCTGTGTTGTCACACGTTTTATTTTTCCAGGGTTGGGGTTCGCAAGTTTGACGCAGGGAGTTTCGCCTTTCGCAGGGTGATTCCACGGTGCGCGCCGCGCGATTCTAATCGCCGCCGCCGCAAGGAGAATTGCCATGCAAAGCTCTCTCGGTAACAGGGCCGGTATCGTCGCGGAATTAAACGTTGTTCCGCTCATCGATATTTTGCTCGTTCTGCTGGTCATCTTCATGGTCATCACGCCGCTCAAGTCGCAAGGCCTCAGCGCGCGGGTGCCCCAGCCGGACACCGGCAAGACTTCGGACTTTCTGCCCGTTCCGCCTGTCGTCGTGCAGATCTTCGGCGACTCGGCTGCTGGGACCGCTCAGCCGTGCATCAACGGCGAAGACGTTTCGTGGGAAGCTCTTGGTCCGCGGCTGGCGGCAATTTTTGCCGGCCGCTCTGAGAAAGTTGCTTTCCTCACGGGCGCGAACGATGTAATGTTCATGGACGTTGCGCGCGCCATGGATGTCATGCGTGGCGTGGGCATTGTGCAGGTTGGTCTGCTGCCCTCATCCTTGTCGCCAAGGTAGCGGGCGGTTAGATTTTTTTGGGGTCAGAGTTACGCCCCTCGCAGGGTGGATCTGAATTCTCACGTCGGCCTTCTTGGCCACGTACATCAGGGATGGTTCTTTCGATGACTCAAGCATCATCGTTGGCAAGTGGCAGCCCTACAGGTCGTTTGCTCGCGCGTCTGGTTGCCGTGCTCGCGCTCCTCGTGCTCGTCCTCGGCGCCTCCGGCTGCTCCAAGCTCCGCGCGCGCGATCTTCTGAACAAGGGCGTGCAGTCCTTCAAGAATGGCCAGTACGACGTCGCCATTGAAGACTTCCAGAAGGCCAAAGACCTCGATCCCACGTTGATGAACGCGCGACTCTATCTCGCCACCGCCTACGCCACGCAATACATTCCTGGCGCTCCCTCGCAGGAAAACATGAATTTTGGCAATCAGGCCATCAAGGTCTTTAAGGAAGTCCTCGAAACCGATCCCAATAATCTCAGCGCCATCGATGGCATCGGCTCCATCCTTTTCCAGATGGCCGGCACGCCCTTCGATCCCGCCAAGTTCGACGAATCCAAAACCTATCACCAGAAGCACATCGCCCTGCAGCCCAACGATCCCGAGCCCTACTACTGGATCGGTGTCATCGATTGGACCCTGGCCTTCCGCGCCAACGCCGTGGCCCGCGCGGACTACAACAAGGATCACATCAACAAGCAGGTCAAGGAAGCGGACGCTCTTCCCCCCGCCGTTCGCGCCGATTATGTAGCCAAAGCCGGCCCCATGATCGATGAAGGCATCGCCGACCTCCAAAAAGCCATCCAGCTTCGCCCAGACTACGACGACGCCATGGCCTATCTCAATCTCCTCTATCGCCGCAAAGCCGACACCGTCGAATCCGCCGACGAACGCGCCTCCTTGATCAAACAAGCCGACGCCCTGATCGACCAAGTCAAAGAAATCAAACAAAAGCGCGCCGACCAACCCCAACCTGCCGCCAGCTAGCGGCTTTGGCATTTGGTAGCACGGGCATTCCTGCCTGTGCGCGCTGTAATCCGACTATTGAGTCCTAAATTCCTTGGACTCTATGTTGCCCAATTAAAACTGGAACGCCGTCGCGTCTCGCTGTGGGTTCTAGACTCGCCACTGCCTAAACAACTCCAATGCCATGAACACTTACAAATCTGTATCAAAATAAAGCACTTCAACTCCCGCAGAATGAACACTTACGCAAAACCCTGGGGGGGCCTCCCACAGGCCACGCACCTACAACCCGCATCCGCGCCTCTTTCCCAGCGTCTAATTAGCAGGTAAACTACGCCATGCCGTCCTCCGGCAACCTCCCGCTGCACTTCCACCGCGACCGCGATGACCGCCAGCTCGACGCGCGCCTCGACGCGCTCCTCGAGAAGCTTCGCAAGAATCGCCCTTCGGAAGATCCTTGGGTGGTCCGTCGCGCCTACGAGATCGCCGCCGAGCGCCATCGCGACCAGCTCCGCAGCTCCGGCGAACCCTACCTCTCGCATCTCCTCGAGGTAGCTCACATTCTCGCGGACATGCGCATGGACGCCACCACGCTCACCGCCGCTCTCCTCCATGACGTGATCGAAGACACAGAATTTCCCCTATCTCGCATCGAGGAGCGCTTCGGCGCGGAAGTCGCCCACCTCGTTGCCGGCGTCACCAAGATCGGCCGCCTCAACATGGTCGCTCCCGAAACGCGTCAGGCGGAAAACGTCCGCAAGATGCTGCTTGCCATGGTCACCGATGTTCGTGTGGTCTTGGTCAAACTTGCTGACCGCCTGCACAACATGCGCACCCTCGAGTATCTCGAGCCCCGCAAGCAGCAGCGCATCTCCCGCGAAACGCTGGACATTTACGCGCCCATCGCGCACCGCCTGGGCATGGGCATCGTGCGCGGCGAATTGGAAGATCTCGCCTTCCGCTACCTAGAGCCTGAATCCTTCCTGGCCCTCCAGAAGGAAGTCTCGGACAAAGCGCCGGTACACCAGCGCTTCCTCGAAGAAGTACAAGCCACCATCCAGAGCAAGCTCGTCGAAGCCGGTATTCCCGCCGAGCTAGAAGCCCGCGTAAAAAGCCTCTATTCTCTGCACAGCAAAATCGCCCGCCAGGAACGCGGCCTCGAACAGATCTACGATCTTCTGGCCGTCCGCGTCATCACCGATAACGAACGCAACTGTTACTCCGCGCTTGGCGTGGTCCATCACATCTGGCGCCCCGTTCCCGGACGCTTCAAGGACTACATCGCCATGCCGCGGCCCAATCTCTACCAGTCTCTGCACACCACGGTGCTGCACGGCGGCCAGGCCTTCGAGATCCAGATCCGCACACAGGAAATGCACCGCCTTGCTGAAGAAGGCGTCGCCGCACATTGGAAATACAAGGGAGGTAAACCAGGTAGCGATGACGACGATCAGCGCATCGCCTGGATGCGCCAGCTTATCGAGTGGTCGCAGGAACTCGAGGAACCCGGCGAATTCCTCACCACCCTCAAAGTCGATCTCGCGCCCATCGAGGTCTACGCCTTCACGCCCAAAGGCCGCGTCCTCGAACTCCCGCGCGGCGCCACGCCCGTGGACTTCGCGTACGCCGTGCACACCGAAGTGGGCCACCAGTGCGTGGGCGCCAAGATCAACGGCCAGATGGTTCCGCTGCGCCACGAAATCACCAGCGGCGACGTGGTCGAGATTCTCACGCAGAAAGGCCATCGCCCCAGCCGCGATTGGCTCAGCTTCGTAAAGTCTTCTCACGCGAAAAGCAAAATCCGCCACTGGATCAACGTGCAGGAGCGCGAAGAAGCCACCGAAATGGGCCGCAAGCTGCTCGAAAACGACGCGCGACATTTCGGCCGCGGCCTCAAGAAGATTCCCGAAGCCGATCTTCTCAAAGTCGCTTCCAATCACGGCATTTCCAAGATGGAAGATCTTTACGCCGCGGTAGGTTTCGGCAAATATTCCGCCCGCCAGATTCTCTCCCAGGTCTTCAGCGAGCCGGCCAAGGACGATGCCGAGGAGAGCGCGGATTCCAAGCCCACGCTGGTCAAGACCGTCAAGCGCATGCTGGGCTTCGGCGAAGCGCCGCTGGTCGTCAAGGGCCAGGACGATCTGCTGGTCTACCGCGCCAAGTGTTGCAATCCGATTCCCGGCGACGAGATCGTCGGCTACATCACCCGCGGCCGCGGCGTCGCGGTGCACACCAAGAGCTGCCCCAACGTGCAGAATCTGCTATATCAGGCGGAACGCCGCATCGCCGTCGAATGGGGCGGCGACCGCGCCTCCACCTTCCCCGTGCGCCTGGCCATTCGCGCCAAAGACCGCGCCGGCCTGCTGGCGGAAATCACCGCCGTCATCAGCGGCGCCGGCTCCAACATCCAGAACCTCGAGAGCCGCCCCGACAAGCTCAATGCCCGCATCGAGGCCAGCCTCGAAATCGCCGACAAGCGCCAGCTCGAATCCATCCTCGTAAATATCCGCCGCATCTCCGGCGTCTACGGCGTCGACCGCGTCTACCAACCCGGCGACAGCTCCGCCGCCAACTAAGCGCTCCCGCAGCGTGCCAGACAGGTGAGGACGCAGCTGCCGAGTCAGCGTCGCATTCGTGTGCCCGCATTTTCGTGCCCTTAATCTTGTGCTCGCGCGGTACCTGTCCCTTCGGCGGGTGTCGCCCAAAACACACCCCAACGCCGCTCCGCCGCCAGCCGTTACGTTCCTGCCTACAATTAACCTATGCGTCGAGGATGCTCATCCGCGCTTCCTGGTTTTGCTTCTAAGTGGCACAGACTTCAGTCTGTGCGCGGTGCATCCACCATTAGGCTTGCCGCCAGCGCAGCAAGCTTGTTGCTAGCCGCTCTGCTCCTTACCGGCTGCGAGCAAAAGCCGAAGATCGATTACGCGCCGCTGGATTCAGCCGGGTTTTCTCCCTCCACGGTCGACCAGCTCAAAAAGCTGAAGGTCAGCGACACGGAAATTCCGCAAATCGCCAAATTGAAGCAACTTGGCATGAGTGACGATACTTGCCTGGCCATGGTCAACGACGCCCGCGCGCATCACCACATTTTCAGCGGCGGCGATGCGGCAGGCAATCTGGCGGCCGCCGGCTATTCCGAACAGGACATTCTGGCCATGGCGCAAGCCGACCAGATTGACAGCATCAGCACCGACGCCATCACCCTGAAACTGATCGGCCTTTCTCCCGCCACCGTTCACCTCATCGTGGACCGGCGCCTGCAAAGCCAGCCCACGCTTTCGAGCGCCTCCATTGGCCGCCTGAAGAACACCGGCGTAACCGAGCGACAAATCCTCGAGTACATCAACCAGGGCATGACCGACGAGCAAGCCGAAAAAGAGGCCGCCGCCCGCGAAGCCAAACGCAATCACGCCAACACCGATTTTGTGCGCACCCGCGGCCGTCGTCCCTAAACCCCACCACGTACGGTTCACTCCCGCGGTTCGACCACGCAATTCTCCGCTCGGCGCGCTTTTGCTCCCGCGCGTTACCCGATACAATCAAGGCGCTTTGCGGGTGCGGCTCCAAACCGGTCTGGGCCTTGGTCTGTTGCTGGGTTTCTGCGCCTGTTGGGCCTCCTCCTGCGCGGCCCCGCTGGGGCCCGGCTATGCCGTCGAACAGCAGGAAATTCGCGTACGCTTCGCACCGGCCGAGCAATCGATCCACATTGCCGCGGAATATCACCTGCGTAACACCGGGACGCGGCCCATAGAGCAGATCGAAGTTCTGGTGCCCTGCACGCGGCGGCTGCACTGTGGCCCGGCGACCATGCAATGGGATGGCGCCGAAATTTCCGCCCAGCCCGCAAGCGAAAATCCGCGCAATTCCGTACTGCGCTTCGCGGAGCCCTGGTCGCTTTCCGCCGCGCACACACTGCACATCTCTTACGACGTCTTGCCTCCGGAAGCCGGGACCGCCGCCCTCGGCTTCAGTGCGGACGCCTTCTATCTTCCCGCGGCGCGATGGAGTCCGGAGTTGCCGCAAGTTCCGGGCCTGTTTGGCTTCGGCGGCGTGCCACCAAAGAAATGGCAATTGATCGTGGAGGTGCCGAAAGGTTTCCTGGTGCACACCAGCGGGGTGGTGAAGAAAACGCACGGCGAATCTTCCGGCGAGGTGACCTATCGCGCGCAGCAAACCGGCAAAGATGGCTCGCCATTTGTGGTCGCCGGGCGATATACGGCCCAGGAAGTTCGCGGGGCAAAGCAGAAGGTGATTCTCTGGAGCCGATCGCCCGCCAGCGCGGAAATTTTGCGGCAGGCCAGCGCGCAAATGGCCAGCACTGCGGAGGTATACAACACGATTTTTGGCGCGCCCGCGCACCGTCTTCCGGTCTTCTGGATTGTCGAATGCCCCGCGCCTGCGGGATGCTTTTCGCACTTTCGCGCCAACGTTGTTGCGCTGCTCGATGCGGGGCAGCCGGACCAGCCATCCGCGGAACTGGCCTCCGCGGACACCGTTATGGTCGATCCCAGCAAGGGAGCGCCGAAGCTGGCGGAAGCCGCTGGACCATCGCTAGCGGCCAGTTGGCTGGGCTACGGGCGCAGCCCGGGCTTTTATGAACAGACTCCGCCGATGTCGCTACTTCCCGTGTTTGCCGCGGCGCAGAGCCGGGAACGCATCGAAGGGCCGCAGGCGCGCGCCGCCACCATTCGCCGCGCGCTGCGCCTGATTCCAAAGGATCCGCCGCCGGGAAAATCCGCTGCGCCCGCGGATGAAGCGCAGGAACGCGCGAAAGCGCTGCTCTTTTTCTACGGTTTGCAGGACCGCTATGGCCCGGAAGTATTTCACAACGCCATCGGCCACATGCTGTACGCGCGCGCCAAGCGCGGATTCGATCTGGATGACCTGATCGCCGCCTTCGAGCAGGAAACGCACCAGAACGTGGCGCAGTTCGTCCGGCTATGGCTCAAGCATCCCGACGTGCCGGCGGACTTTCGCGCGCGCTACGAAGGCGCCGCGCAGCTCGAACAAATTCCACCGCGGACGGCCACTGCTGCGGCCAACGATTCCCCCTCCAAAGGAGAAACACCATGAGAGACGTAGTGTTAACGGATCGCGGGCCAAAACCCATCGGACCCTATTCGCAAGCCGTGCGGGTGAACGGATTTCTCTACGTTTCCGGGCAGATCGCGCTCGATCCCAAGACCGGCGAAATGACCGCGGGGGATATCACACAGCAGACGGAGCGCACCATGGAAAACGTGAAGGGCATCGTGGAGGCTGCGGGCTCGAAAATGCCGCACGTGATCAAAACCACCGTCTTCCTGAAAAACATGAGCGATTTCGCAGCCATGAACGAAGTGTACGCGCACTATTTTTCCGCCGCGCCGCCGGCGCGCTCCACCGTGGAAGTCGCCCGCCTGCCGAAGGATGCGCTGGTAGAGATCGAAGTCATCGCAGCACTATAGAAAGGAAGTTGCGGTCGTCGAAGATGCTGCCAACAGCGGAGGCTCGCGCGTTTCTGCGGGGCGGACTCCACGGCAGATCTCTTGAACTAGGCTTCGCACGGCCTCATTGCCAGCACGAGAGTTTCGTGCCCTAATGACGATTGGTGATTTCGAGTAATAGTTCAAGATTCTGTTGGCCGCCAACCGAAAGAATATGTTTCTTGCTAAAAACTCCCCGGTGCTGCTGGGGCCCAAGCCACTTTGTCTTATTGGCTAGCCCCGCTGCGAGCATTCTTGACGGTGCATCATTCCTTTTCTTCAGTTCTGCGATGAAAGCCGCTAACACCGTGGGGAAAACGTCGCTCTGAATGTAATCGTCGCCCTCTGGGAAGCGAATGGTCTCCAAATTGAGCCGGCGGAACTCGACATAGTCAAAGTCCGCGTGTCTGCAGTCGACGTGTAACATCTCATTGGGAGTCAAATCCTTGCCCTCGAAGCCGCGATCATAAAACAAAACCTCACGGAGTCGACCCTCGAATATGCAATCCGCGAAGACGCTGCCCTGGAAGTCAACCTTGACCAGTTTGGCATTTTTAAAAACACACCCTAGGAACTCTGCGGATGTGTAGGCCGTATCCCGGAGGTCCGTTTCCGCAAAGTCAACGTTGGTGAAGACATTTCGTCGTCTGGACGCTTTGTCTACAGCCCCCAGGCTGGAGCCCCGCAGATCGGTTTTACGGAAAGTGCACCGCGTAAACGAACTTTCCCAGACACGCCAATCCTGGCAATTGCAGCCATCAAAGCAGCAGTCGGTAAAAATGCTATTGTGCAAACGAAGATGTTTTAGCTGAGAACCCGAAAAATCGGCGCACTCGAGTTTGAGCCCCCGATATTCCGTAA
>Ga0181537_10000861_pt1 | contig 28264 bp, 23 predicted proteins | sample PEATcosm2014_Bin_39_FD_119765 | JGI IMG/M metagenome (GOLD analysis project Ga0181537, IMG submission 119765) | Peatland microbial communities from MTU Mesocosm Facility, Houghton, MI, USA - PEATcosm2014_Bin23_10_metaG | ecosystem: Environmental > Terrestrial > Soil > Wetlands > Peat | place...
AAGCCCGCTCGATGCCGAGCGCGCCGAGGAAGCCCTGGAAGCTGTCGAGCACGTGCTCGCGGCGGCGCGGCGCGATCTGCGCGTTGGTGAACAGCCACTGCAGCTCGCGCGCCCGCGCGCGATCGAAGCCGAGCCGCACGCGCGCGCGGATCAACGTCGACGCCAGGCTGGCGCGCAGCGATAACTGCATGTGCAGCAGCAGGTCGAAGCTGCGACCATGCAGTGCCGCGCGCAGTTCGCGCGCCGCCAGCAGGCCGGCGCGCTTGTCGATGGTGATAAACTCAACCCCGGGCAGCAGGCTCATCAGCCGCGCCTCGGCGCGGCCGATGACCCAGGTCAGCCGGGTTGCCGGCCAGGCGCGCTGCAGCGTGCGCACCACCGGCACGACATGACAGGTATCGCCAATAGCCGAGAGTCGCAGAATGCACAGGCTCTCGAGTGGCTCAATGAGATTCAGCATGCGGAAGTCTTTGATCTGGCCGACCGGGGCGGAAGTGCGGCAAATACCGTTTCGCGGCGGCGCGATGCTATATGACGCCTCCAGGGCCGGCAACGCAGGGGCGTCCTGGTTCGACGCCCAGTGGTGGTCGCGCCGCGGCGAGGTGCGCGCGAGCGCCGAGGGACGCGGCGGCGCGCTGTTCATCGAAGCCGACGGCCGGCGGCTGGTACTGCGCCATTACCGGCGCGGCGGCTGGGTCGCGCGCTGGTCGACCGATCGATACCTGTGGCGCGAGGCCGAGCTGACGCGCTCGTTCATCGAATGGCACATGCTCTATACGATGCACCGTGCCGGACTGCCGGTGCCCAAGCCGATCGCCGCCTGCTACCGGCGCACCGGACGCTACAGCTACAGCGCCGATCTGCTGACCGAGCAGATTCCGGACGTCCGCTCGCTGGCGACGCGCCTTCAGTCCACGGCGCTGCCGCTCGACAGCTGGATTGCGGTCGGCCGCTGTGTACGCCGCTTCCACCGCGACGGCGTCCGTCACGCCGATCTCAACGCCCACAACGTGCTGCTGAACGATGAGCACCAGGTATGGCTGGTGGACTTCGATCGCGGCAGCCTGCGCAGACCCGGGCTGTGGTGCGACACCAACCTGGTGCGCCTGCGCCGCTCGATCGAGAAGATCACCGATGCGTTGCCGGCGGGGCGCTTCTCCGAGGCCGACTGGGCCTCGCTGCTGAGCGGCTACTTCACCGTACCGCTGCGCCCAGAAGATGCGCCGTTGCGCGCCGTAGTCGGCTAGCGCGCGCCCGTGCGCTGGCTGTATACGCTGCTGCTGTACCTGGCCCTGCCTTGGGTGTCGCTGATGGTCGCGGTGCGCGGCCTCACCGACCGCGAGTACTGGCATGGCTGGCGCGAGCGCTTTGGCGCAGGTTTGCCGCGCGCGGGCGGAGGCATCTGGTTGCACGCGGTGTCGGTGGGCGAGGTGCAGGCGGCGGCGATACTGATCGAGGCGCTGGCGCGGCGGCTGCCCGGAGTCGAGATCACGCTGAGCTGCGCGACCCCGACCGCGCGCACACGTGCGCGCACACTGCTACCGGACATTGCGGTGAGCTATGCCCCGTACGACCTGCCGGGCAGCGTGCGTCGATGCCTGGCGCGCCTGCGTCCGCGGCTGCTGATCGTGCTGGAAACCGAGCTGTGGCCGAACCTGCTGCACCAGGCACAGCGCACCGGCGTGCCGGTGCTGATCGCCAGTGCCAGGGTTTCAAAGCGCAGCGCCGGCCGCTACCAGCGCGTCCCGGGGCTGCTGCGTGCGGTGCTGGCAGCGGGAGTCTGGATCGGTGCGCAGACCGAGGCCGACGCGCAGCGCTTCGCCGCGCTCGGCGTGCCGCCGGCGCGTGTCAGCGTGGTCGGGAACATCAAGTTTGATCGCGCGCTGGCGCCCGCCGTGACCGAGCGCGGCGCGCAGCTGCGGGCGCGCTATGGCGCCGGCCGGCCGGTCTGGGTGGCAGGCAGCACCCATGCCGGCGAGGAGCCGATCGTGCTGGCGGCGCATCGGCAACTGCTCGGCCAGCAGCCGCGCGCGCTGCTGATCCTCGCGCCGCGCTATCCGCAGCGCTTCGCGGCCGCCGCCGCGGCGATCAGTGCGCAGGGCTTTCGCTGCCTGCGCCGCTCGGCCAACGCCGCTGGCGACGATGCGCCGCGCGGCAATGCGCCAGGCATTGCGCCGGGCGCGGCCGTTGGCGACTACCAGGTGCTGCTGCTCGACACGCTTGGTGAGCTGGCGGACTTCTACGCCGCAGCCGATGTGGCGTTCGTCGGCGGCAGCCTGGTGCCGATTGGAGGCCACAACCTGCTCGAGCCGGCGGCGCTCGGATTGCCGGTGCTCAGTGGACCCGAACAGTTCAACGCCCCGCAGGTCGCCGAAGCGCTGGGCGCGCAGGGCGCGCTGACGCTGGTGCACGATGCGGCGGAACTGTCAGCGGCACTCGCGCGGCTGCTGTCGGACCAGCAGGCGCGCGCGCAGCTGGGAGCCGCCGGACGCGCGGTGATCGATGCCAACCGCGGTGCGCTTGGGCGGCTGCTGCAATTGATAGAGGGGCTGGCGCCGGCGCACGATGCGGTCTGAGCGGTGTCTGCCGCAACCGGTGGCTGAGGGGTCAAATATTCCAACAGATGGGGTAGTTGACGATGGTAGTGAACTTCACGCCGACGGCCTCGGCATCTTTGCGGGCATCAACAATCATCTCCTTGAGGTGACTCATTTGTTGGGCATCCTCGTCGCTGTCCCAAATGCTGACATGGACAATCGATCCGGAAGGCGATGCACAGGCAAAATAGCTCAGTAGGCCCGGTAGCCGACTGATTGCTGGTATCAAATACTTGCCCGTATCACGAGTCATGAGCTCGACCTCGGCAAATCGCACCGGATCGAAATTTCCGCGGGAGACTCTAATCACCGCGGTGGATGGAAATGTCGAAGTCATAACTGAATTTCTCCTGTAAGTGGCAGGTCAGCCTGGCTGAACGCACGCAGAGCGGCGAGGCGCGGCCGCAGTGAGCGCAAGCCGGCCTTATATACCCTCGATGGCTTCGGCGATGTAAGCCACAATCCGTCGCGCGTCGTAGCCGTCAGGATCGAGATCCGGGTTGTACACGCCAACGCTCCATCCCTGGCACCCCTTGCTACCCAGCGCAATCCTGGTGACCGCCGTCAGCTCCGCCCATGTCAGACCTGGCGGCATCGAACGGTCGTCGGCGGCGCCGCACGATGAGAACTCTTCACCGTCGAGCACATCCAGGTCGACATGCAGCCACCATCCGGCAACCTTGTTGGCGATCCGCGCCGTAGCGTCTGCCGTGATGCCCTCTGGATCACATCGGAGTTCCTGCGCGGTACGCAGACGCACTCGGTCCGCAATGCTGCCTACACCGATCTGTTCACGATACTTTGCATCCCTTTGTCCCAACATTTGAATTGTATCGTGTTGAAGGGCCGGTAATTTCGTGCGAAGCGGTTCAGGAGCGTGCTCTCCGGTAAGGCCCAGGAGCAGCGCAATCTCCATGTTTGCCACTTCGCCGGTTGTAGACTCGTGCATCGTGGTCGCATCCTCGTGGGCGTCAACGAACAAAAGGCCCGCGCTGCCGATCGCGTCGCGCAAAGCAGGCACAGCACCGAGGAGCACTGAGCAATCACCACCATACAATAGTGGGAACCGTTCCCTTATCAAGGTTGCCCGAACATGCGAGTAGATCGCTTCGACACTCTCCAGCAGTGCGCGCTCGTTCGCAAAGCCCGCCAGCGGGCCCCGCCCTGGATTCGGGTCCGATACCACGATATCGGAAGTTATGCGCCCGCCGTGGAGGACGGCTGCGAGCCCTTCTTCCCGTAGTCGCTGCGCTGCTCCGGCCTGTCCGACGCGACGCCCCGATCCATCGAAGCGGACTCCGGTTGCATCAATGTAATCGCGCCTCATACACGAACGCCTTGGTCCAGGTCGTGGCAGAAAAACATAGTTGGATTCTACGATCCAAATCTACCTGGGTGCCGGAGCAGACGCCGGGGCGCTCCCCGGCGCGGGTGTGGTGTCGTCCAGCGGCATCGCCGGCGTGGTTGACGGCGCGGTTGGCGTTGCGGGCACCGATGGCAGTGGTGGGCGCGGCTCGATCAGCCAGCTGTTGATCAGCTCGATGGTGCTGCGATCCAGGTTACCGGCCGCCAGTCGCAGCGACACGATGCCGTTGAGATAGCCGTACTTGGCAAGCGCGTAGTTGGTGTCGTCCTGCAGCAGCGCCGCACGCGTGGTCAGCACGTCCACCACGGTCTTGGTGCCGACCTGGTAGCCGGCCTCGGTGGCCTGCAGCGCAATGCGGTCGGATTCCACCGCCTGCCTGAGCGCCTGCACCTGCGCGATCTGGCTGATGACGCCCTGGTAGGCGTCGCGCGTCTGCTCTTCGGTCTGGCGCGAGGTGTAGTCGAGGCCGGCCTTGGCCGCATCCCAGGTGTAGCGCGCCTGGCGCACCTTCGACTGAGTGAGGCCAGCCGTGAACAGCGGCACCGAGATGCCGACCGACCAGAACACGTCACTGGTATCCACCACGGTGGGCAGGCCGTTGACCGTGCCGATCAGCGCGGCTTCCCCGATCGCCGCCGCGGAGTTGTTGACGCCGTGCTCGAGCGCCCAGTTACGCGAGACGTTGATGTTGATGGTCGGCAGGTGTCCGCCATATGCGGTCAGCAGGCTGTCATGGGCGATGTCGGAGGCCATGCGGCTGGCGATCAGCCCGGCGTTTTGCGCCATCGCGGTCGTCACCCAGCTGTCTTCACTCGCGGGGTCCGGACTGAGCAGCGGCATGTCGTCGCGCGGACCGGCGAGGCTGGCGTAGCTTTCATTGGTGATGGCCCGCAGCAGGTCTTCCTGCGTCGCCAGCGCGCGCTTGGCCGCAATCACCGCCGCCGCCGTGCTGTCGCGCGACGCGCGGGCCACCGCCATGTCGGTCACCGCGATCAGGCCGACGCGGTAGCGTTGCTCGGCCTGATCCAGCTGCGTCTGCACCGATTCGAGCGCGCTCTGTTCGGCGGTCAGCGTGTCCTGGGCGGCCAGCACTGCAAAATACTGCTGCGACACGCGCTGAATGAGGTTCTGCGCGGCGGCCAGGTAGTTGGCCTCGGCCTGCGCGACCGTGGCATCGGCCGCCTTGAGCGCGACCCAGTTGTCCCAGTTGAACAGGTTGAGCGACAGGCTCGCACCCAGGTACGCCGGCGTCTTGATCTGCACGCTGCCGACTCCAACGAATTCCTTGTTGGCCGTGACATCGAGCGGCAGCAGGTTGAGCACCGCCTGGGTCTTGGACTCGTGGGTCGCGAGGCGGTTGAACTGGGCCTGGTGCCACAACGGGTCGGTGTCGAGCGCGCGGTTGTAGACATCCAGCAGGCTGACCGCCGATGCGCTGCCGGTGGCGCCAATGCAGGCTGCCGCGCCAATGCAGGCTGCGGCGCGCAGGCGAGGCACGACAGAAAACCAGGAACGCTGCATGCGAAACCGCCCCATCCGCCGAACTAATACGACGCCAGGCTGGGGTCGATATCGCGCGTCCATGCATCGATGCCGCCGGTCAGGTTGGCCACCTGGCCAAAGCCCTGGGCGGACAGAAACCGCGCCACCTGGCGGCTGCGGCTGCCCGCCTTGCACACCACGATGAGCGGTGAACTGGCGTCAAGTTCCTGCCAGCGCGCAACGATCTGGCCCATCGGAATGTGGATGCTGCCGGGCAGGCTGGCGATGGCGCACTCCCAGGGTTCGCGCACGTCGAGCAGCCGCAGCGGCTCGCCGGCATCGAGTCGCTGCTTGACCTGCTGGGGCAGCAGTTCGGTCACCGCCATTGGCTAGAATCCGAACGCGGCCGGCCGCGGCGCGTGCTCGAGCGCCTCGATGCAGGTTTCGAACAGCGCTTCGCGGTTGCAGCCGCCGGCGCCGACACGGCGTACCAGGCTCGCCTCCTGCAGTATCGTCGCACCGATCACCACGAACATGCGCCCGTCCGGCCGCAACGCGCGCTCGAACAGCGGCTGGTAGATTGGCAACGAGGCGGTGAGCACGACCACGTCATAACGCGACTCGTCGGCCAGTTGCATCGCGTCGGCTTCCACGACCTCGATCGGCAGAGCGGGCACCACCGCGGACAGGTTGGCGCGCGCAAAGGCGGCGATCTGCGGGTGCAGTTCCAGGCTCCTGACGCGGCCGCCGAGGCGGGCGAGGCAGGCCGAGAGGTAACCCGAGCCGGTGCCGATCTCTAGTATCTCCTCACCGCCGTGCAGTGCCAGGGACTGCAGGATCTGTCCGACCAGCATCGGCCGCAGCATGCGTTTGCCGCACGGCAGCGCAATCTCGCAGTCGGCAAACGCCAGCTCACGCCAGCCCGGCGGGACGAAGCTCTGTCGAGGAAGAGCGCGCAAGGTGTTGAGAATCCGCTCGTCAAGCACATCCGATGCGCGCACCTGCTGCTCGATCATCTGCTCGCGGGCGGTGTCCATCAGCATTAGACTTAATCCGGGGATCTGGCGGGGAGAGGCGACGTTAAGGGTTTTTGTCGCATCTGCCAAGGCCAGAGCTTGCTGCCGCATGCGCAAGTCACTGAATGCCAGCACTGGCACCAGCGCTCGCCGCGCGGTCTGTGCGATATGGTGAAATGGCGTGGGTCGGTGACCATACTCCGCTATGCTGCGGAGGCTGGCGATGGCAGAGCTTGGTCCTGTCACCAAGGGAAAAGCATCGCACAAATAAACGGCATTAATGTCGACCATCGTTCTGCTCTGCCTGCTGTTCGCTGTCGCCGCGATACTGCTACTGGTACTACTACTGGTGCAGAGACGCCGGCTCACCACACTTGAGCTCGCTTCCCAGGAAGCCCAGGAAGCCACGCGCGCCTGGGTCGCCAACGCCGCCAATGCCGCCGCCGCCAGCGCCCCGATCGGCTCGCTCGGGGATCGCGTGCACGAGGCGGTGCTGATCCATGGAAAGACGATTCGTTATGCGAATCCGCAGTTCGCCCGCCTGATGGGCTGCACGGTGCAGGAGCTGATCGGGCGCCGGCTCGAGGACCTGGTGCCGCCGGAGGTGCGCGAGCTGGTGGCCGACAACATGCGCCGGCGGCTCGCCGGGGAACCGGCGGCGGAGCGCTACGAGATCGACCTGGTCGGCTTCACCGGGCAGAGCGCGCGACTGGAGCTGTCGACCTGGATGGTGGACTTCGAGGGCCAGCCGGCACTGCTGGTGGTCGGCGTCGAAGTGCTGCCGACGCAGACGCTGCAGGCGCTGCAGGATGCCGGCGGGCGCTCACGCTCGCGCCGGGCGCTGGAGTCGATGTCCGAAGCCCTGATCACCACCGACGTCGACGGACGCGTGGACTACATCAATCCGGCCGCCGCGCGCCTGATGGGCGTGGCGGCCGACGAGACCGTCGGCACCATGCTGGAGGAACTGGCGGCGGTCGCGGATGAAGGCGATCGCAAGCTGCTGGCCGAGCCGGTGCGCCAGGCGCTGGTAGCCGGCACGTCGCTGACACTCGGGCGGCGCGCCCTGGTGATCCGCCCGGCTGGCGGCGCCGAGCACCTGGTCGAGCTGTCGGCCTCGCCGATCCACATGGAAACCGGTGAAACCATCGGCGCGGTGGTGATGCTGCACGATGTCACCGAGGTGCGCGGCATGGCGCGGCAGATGTCGTACCAGGCGACGCACGATGCGCTCACCGGGCTGGTCAACCGGCGCGAATTCGAGCGCCGCCTGCAGGAGTCGGTGGACACGGCGCACCGCGGTGACGGTGCGCACGTGCTGTGCTATCTGGACCTGGATCGCTTCAAGGTCATCAACGACACCAGCGGCCACGTCGCCGGCGACGCCATGCTGCGCGAGTGCGCCAAGATCCTGCGCGATGCGGTGCGTGACTCGGACACCGTGGCGCGCGTCGGCGGAGATGAATTCGGCATGCTGCTGGTGGGCTGTCCGCTGGAGAAGGCGCGCCAGATCGCCGACGACGTGTGCCGGGCGGTCAACGAATTCCGCTTCGTGTGGAAGGACAAGATCTTCAACGTCGGCATCAGCATCGGGCTGGTCGAGATCGCACGTGACAGCGGCACCATGGAGGAGTCGCTGGCCGCGGCCGATTCGGCCTGCTATGTGGCCAAGCGCCAGGGCGGCCACGTGTCGGTTTATTCGGCCCGCGATGAGGTGTTCGCACGCCAGACCGGTGAGATCCAGTGGCTGCAGACGCTGCAGGTGGCGCTGCGCGAGAGCCGCTTCGAACTGTACTGCCAGCCGATCGTCGCCGCGTTCGCCGCCAACGACGAAGGCCCGGCGATGGAGGTGCTGGTGCGGCTGCGCGATGACGCCGGCGAGCACATTTCACCGATCGAATTCGTGCGCGCTGCCGAGCGCTACCGGCTGATGGTGCTGGTGGATCGCTGGGTGGTGCAGACCACGCTGACGGCGATGGGGCGCGGCGCGATCACGCTCGCCGCCAAGCGCAGCGTGGCGATCAATATCTCCGGCCAGACGCTGCAGGACGGCCAGTTCCTCGAGTTCGTGGTCGAGTGCTTCGACAGCACTGGCGCCAATCCGGCGCAGGTGTGCTTCGAGATCGCCGAAGGCGCCGTGCTCGCCAATCTCGAGCAGGCGCGGCGCTTCGTCGGCGTACTGCACGGCATGGGCTGTCGCTTCGCGCTCGATGACTTCGGCAGCGGCCTGGGCTCGTTCGCCAACCTGAAGAATCTCGCGGTCGACTACCTGAAGATCGACGGCTCGTTCTTCAAGAACCTGGCGCGCGATACCGTCAACCAGGCCATGGTGACGGCGATGATCCGGCTGGCGCGCAGCCTGAACTTCAAGGTGATCGCCGAGCAGGTCGAGGACGCCAGTGCCCTGGAGGCGGCGCGTCGCATGGGCGTGGATTACCTGCAGGGCTACGCGATCGGGCGGCCGGAAAAGCTGGCGATGGCGGCCTAGCGCCAGCCGCCTAGCGCCAGCCGCACACCCGACGGCGCCGCCGACCCCGCGACTTCAGAGCAGCGGCACCAGCAGCAGCGCGACGATATTGATGATCTTGATGAGCGGGTTGATCGCCGGACCCGCGGTGTCCTTGTACGGGTCGCCGACCGTATCACCGGTGACCGCGGCCTTGTGGGCGTCGGAGCCCTTGCCGCCGAAGTGGCCCTCTTCAATGTATTTCTTGGCGTTGTCCCACGCGCCGCCGCCGGTGCACATCGAGATCGCGACGAACAGCCCGGTCACGATGGTGCCGATCAGCAGGCCGCCGAGCGCGCGGATGCCGGCGCCCGGCCCCATCAGTGCGTTCATGCCAAAGGCGACGATCACCGGTACCAGGATCGGCAGCAGCGAGGGAATGATCATCTCCTTGATCGCAGCGCGCGTCAGCAGATCGACCGCACGCGAGTAGTCGGGCTTGGCGGTGCCTTCCATGATGCCGGCGATTTCGCGAAACTGCCGCCGCACCTCGGTGACCACCGAGCCGGCGGCGCGGCCCACGGCCTCCATCGCCATCGCGCCAAACAGATACGGCACCAGGCCGCCCAGGAACAGTCCGATGATCACTGCCGGATCCGACAGCGAGAAGCCGACCATCGCCCGCCCGCTCGCCGCCAGGTGGCTCTCCAGGTTGTGCGTGTAGTCGGCGAACAGCACCAGCGCGGCCAGTCCCGCCGAACCAATCGCGTAACCCTTGGTGACCGCCTTGGTGGTATTGCCGACCGCATCGAGCGGGTCGGTGATGTTACGGATCGCCTTGGGCAGGTCAGCCATCTCGGCGATGCCGCCGGCGTTATCGGTGATCGGACCATAGGCATCGAGCGCGACCACCATGCCGGTCATCGACAGCATGGCAGTGGCCGCGACCGCAATGCCATAGATGCCGGCCAGATCGGAGGCGCCCCAGATCGCCAGACATACCGCGATCACCGGCAGCGCGGTGGATTTCATGCTCACGCCCAGGCCGGCGATGATGTTGGTGGCGTGTCCGGTCTGCGAGGCAGCCGCAACGCCGCGCACCGGGCCGAATTCGGTCGCGGTGTAGTACTCGGTGATGACGATCATCGCCGCGGTGAGCGCCAGGCCGATCAGCGTGCAGCCGAACAGCGCGTTGAACTGCCCGGGCAGCAGCGACCTGGTGATGAACCAGAACGCCACGGCCGAGATCAGTCCAGAGACGATCACGCCCTTGTACAGCGCATTCATGATCTTGCCGCCGGCCCCGACCTTGACGAAGAAGGTGCCGATGATCGAGGAGATGATCGAGGCTGCGCCCAGTGCCAGCGGATAGACCAGCGCCGCGGGGCCGGCGTCCTTGAGCAGCAGGCCGCCGAGCAGCATGGTGGCGACGATCGTGACCGCATAGGTTTCGAACAGGTCCGCGGCCATGCCGGCGCAGTCGCCGACATTGTCGCCAACGTTGTCGGCGATCACCGCCGGATTACGCGGATCATCTTCCGGGATGCCAGCCTCGACCTTGCCGACCAGGTCGGCGCCGACATCGGCGCCCTTGGTGAAGATGCCGCCGCCCAGTCGCGCGAAGATCGAAATCAGCGAGCCGCCGAAGGCCAGGCCGACCAGCGCGTGCAGAGCGCCGTCATCGCCCAGCGGACCGCGCAGCAGCCAGAAATAGCCGGTCACGCCCAGCAGGCCCAGGCCGACCACCAGCATGCCGGTGATCGCGCCGCCGCGAAATGCCACGGTCAATGCCGCATTCAGCCCCTTGCTTGCCGCCTCGGCGGTACGCACGTTGGCGCGCACCGAGATGTTCATGCCGATGTAGCCCGCCAGCCCCGACAGCAGCGAGCCGACCGCAAATCCGCCGGCGGTGGCCCAGTTGAGTGCCAGCCCGAGCACCACGAACAGGATCACGCCGACGATGGCGATGGTCTTGTACTGGCGGTTGAGGTACGCCTTGGCCCCGGCCTGGATGGCGGCGGCGATCTCCTGCATGCGCGCGCTGCCGGCTGGCAGCGCCAGGATTGAAAACACCGAAACTACGCCGTACAGCACGGCGACTACGCCGGCAGCGATTGCCAGCCACAGCCAGTTAACGGCGTCCATTCACACTCCTTGCGAAAGTCGATGCGAGCATCGATCGGCCAAAAAAGGCCGCGAAATATACCACACAGCCTGTGGACACCGGCGCCCGCGCTGCCGCCCTACGACACTTCTGCTTCAGAGCGCGCAGTGGATCACAGCTTGAATTCGGTCTTAAGTTTGCGTTTCACCGCCGCACCCTTGATGCGCACGTAGGCGGGCAGGCCATCGCGATAAGGCGGGTAGTCCTCCCCGGCGATCAGTGGCGCAAGGTAGCGGCGGCAGGCGGCGGTGATGCCGAAGCCGTCCGCGGTGACGAATTCACGTGGTACTTTCTTCTCGACGTTGGCGACCTCGGCCAGCGGCACCGGCACGATCTGCCAGCGATACGGCCGGGAAGAGCGGCGCTTGATCGCCGGCATCACCGCGTTCATCCCCTTGATCGCGTATTCGACTGCGACCTTGCCGACCGCGTAAGCCTGCTCGACATCGACCTTCGAGGCCACGTGCCGCGCCGCACGCTGCAGGTAGTCGGCCACCGCCCAGTGATATTTGTAGCCCAGGGCCTGGTTGATCATGCCGGCAACCACCGGCGCCACGCCGCCGAGCTGCGTGTGGCCGAACGCGTCCCGGGTGCCGGCGTCCGCCAGAAACTTGCCGTCCGGCGTCTTGACGCCTTCCGACACCACGATCACGCAATAGCCGTAGTCGCCCACGCACTGCCTGACGCGCTCGAGGAAACGCGGCTGATCGAGCGCAATTTCGGGAAACAGGATGATATGCGGCGCCTCGCCCGGCTTGCGCCCGGCAAGTCCTCCGGCCGCGGCAATCCAGCCCGCATGCCGGCCCATCACTTCCAGCACGAACACCTTGGTGGAGGTGCGCGCCATCGACGCCACGTCGAGCGCGCCTTCGAGCGTCGATACCGCGATGTACTTGGCGACCGAGCCGAAGCCCGGGCAGCAGTCCGTGTGCGGCAGGTCATTGTCCACGGTCTTGGGCACGCCAATGCAGGTCAGCGGATAATTCATCGCCGCGCCGAGCTGCGAGATCTTCAGCGCCGTGTCCATCGAATCATTGCCGCCGTTGTAGAAGAAATAGCCGATGTCATGCGCGCGAAACACCTCGATCAGCCGCTGGTATTGCGCGTGGTTTTCCTCCAAGCCCTTGAGCTTGTAGCGCGCGGAGCCGAATGCGCCCGCGGGCGTGTAGCGCAGGCCGCGGATGCTGGCCTCAGTTTCGCGCGACAGGTCGATCAGGTCCTCGGTCAGCACCCCGACGATGCCATCGCGTCCGGCGTAGATCTTGCCGATGTGGCGCCGGGCCTTCATCGCGGCCTGGATCACGCCGCAGGCGGAGGCATTGATAACGGCTGACACGCCGCCGGATTGGGCATACAGGGCATTGCGCGTAGCGGGCTTGCTTTTCATGAGCGACCGTTGGCAGGCGTAGGTATGGATATGTCGAGCGGCGCGAGCATACCGTGCGTGCTTGCGTCCCGGGGGACAGATCGTCGCCGGCGGATCGCCGGTGGCGATGGTAACGGTCACGCACCAACCGCAGCGCCGGGCGGCGCCCCCAGGCGGCCCAGGGCCGCGGTTTGACCTCGGCGGCGTCGCCCGGTAGTGTTTCGCGGATGCGTATCGTTCTTATGGGGGCCCCGGGGTCGGGCAAGGGCACCCAATCCCAACGCCTGGTCGAGCGATTTGGCATTCCGCAGATATCCACCGGCGACCTGCTGCGCGGCGCGCTTGCTCGCGGCACGCAGTATGGATTGCGCGCCAAGGCGGCGATGGATGCCGGCCAGCTGGTGGTGGATGACATCGTGCTCGGTATCTTCCGCGAACGGCTCGCTGAGCGCGACACCGAGCGCGGCTTCGTGCTGGACGGTTTTCCGCGCAACTTCGCCCAGGCCGCGGCGCTGACCAGCATGCTCGCGGCGCTAGCCAAGCCGCTCGACGCGGTGGTGCTGTTCGAGGTCGATAACGCCGAGATCGTCAAGCGCATTTCCGGTCGCCGCAGCTGCCAGCAGTGCGGCCGGGTATTCAATATTCATAGCGCGCCGCCGGGCTCGCCGCCGGGGGAGCCGCCGCATTGCGATCGCTGCGATGAGAAACCGCTGCTGGTGCAGCGGGCCGACGACGAGGAAGCCACCGTGAGGCGGCGCCTGGAGGTGTACGAGCAGCAGACGCGCCCGCTGGCGGACTACTACAGCGCGCAGGGATTGCTGCGTACCATCGATGCCAATGCCAGCGTCGATGAGGTCACCGTGCGGCTGATCGCGCTGCTGGAGTCGCTGCCGAGCCAGCGGCCGCTGCGCAACGCCTGCTAGCGCCGCGCCAGGCTTCCCCGCGCCGGCAGCTGCCGGCTACAGTGCCTGCAGCAGGCGCTCGCCGATCACCGCGCGCCGCCAGCCCGAGAGTGGTCCGCCATCGCGCGCGCCGTTCACCAGCCGCTGCATGTCGCGGCGCGTCGCCAGGATTTCCGGCGCGATGCCGAGCTCGCGACCGGTCTGCTGCGTCAGCTGCGACAACTTGCGCAGCAGGTCGGTTTCGGCTGCCTCGGGGCGCTGGCGCCGCGGCAGCGGCGGCAGTGACGGCGGCAGCCGCGCCGCCTCGATCAGCGCCAGCAGCTCCGTGCCGCTATTGTTGCGAATGCCCTCCGGCAGCTCGGCGCTCAGCGCCAGTTGCGCCATGCTGCGCGGCACGCGCAGCACCATGTCGCGCAGCGCGGCATCCGGCAATATCCAGTTGCGCGGGCGATCCGAGCTGATGGCACGGCGTTCGCGCCACGCCGCCAGCGAGCGCGCCAGCGACTGGCGCCCCGGGTCGAGCTCAGTGATGCCCTTGAGCCGGCGCCAGGAGTCATCCGGATCGATGGCAAAGGAGCCGACCGCGTCGAGCTGTGCCATTTCCTCTTCGAACCAGTGCCAGCGACCAAGCTCACGCAGCCGCTCACTCAGATGCGCGCGCAGCGGCTGCAGGTAGCGCACATCGTCCAGCGCATAGGCGAGCTGGGCGCTGCTGAGCGGTCGGCGCGACCAGTCGGTGCGCGTTTCGGCCTTGTGCAGGCGCTGTCCCAGCAGCTGGCTGACCAGGTCGCCGTAGCCGATCTGCGCCGGCAGGCCGATCAGCGCCGCAGCCACCTGCGTATCGAACAGCCCGAGCAGCGGTCCGGCAACCGGCGCGAGCACCTCGAGATCCTGGCGCGCCGCGTGCAGCACCTTGCCGATCTGTGGCGCGGCCATGGTCGCGCGCAACGGACTCAGGTCCGGCAGCGCCAGCGTATCGATGCACAGCGCCTGCGCGCCGAAACTCAGCTGCAGCAGGCAAAGCTGCGCATAATAAGTACGCTCGCGCATGAATTCGGTGTCCAGTCCGAACTCGCTGTGCTGCGCGAGCTCGCGGCACAACTGCGCGAAGGCGTCCGGGTCGCTGATAATCACCGACATGCTCGAGCTGATCCCCTGCGCGGCTGACGATGCGCCGCTGCCGGCATTTTATGGTAAGTAATGCCATGCACGTACATATCCTCGGCATCTGTGGCACTTTCATGGGCGGCATCGCCGCGCTGGCGCGCGCCGCCGGCCACCATGTCACCGGTTCGGACCGCAACGTCTATCCGCCGATGAGCACGCAGCTGCGCGCGCTCGGCATCGAACTGATCGAGGGTTACGACGCCGGGCAACTCGAGCCGGCGCCGCAGGTCGTCGTGGTCGGCAATGTCATGACGCGCGGCACGCCGGTGATCGAGGCGATGCTCGATCGCGGGCTGCCCTATTCTTCAGGACCGGAGTGGCTGGCCAGTGCGCTGCTGCATGAACGCTGGGTGCTGGCGGTGGCTGGCACGCACGGCAAGACCACCACCAGCAGCATGCTGGCCTGGATCCTGGAGGATGCCGGACTGGCGCCGGGATTCCTGATCGGCGGCATTCCAGGGAATTTCGGACTCAGCGCGCGCCTGGGCGAGCAGCCGTTCTTCGTCATCGAGGCCGACGAGTACGACACCGCGTTCTTCGACAAGCGTGCGAAGTTCGTGCATTACCGGCCGCGCACACTGGTGCTGAACAACCTGGAATACGATCACGCCGACATCTACCCCGACCTGGCATCGATCCAGCGGCAGTTCCAGCACCTGGTGCGCACCGTGCCGGGCAGCGGACGCATCGTATGCCACGGCGGCGATGCGCACCTGGCGCAGGTACTGGCGGCGGGCTGCTGGACCGGGGTGGAGCGGTTCGCCGGCGCCGGCGGCGCAGCCGCGCGCGCGGGCGGCGCGCCGCTGCAGTGGAGCGCGCTGGCGCCGCCACAATCCGACTTCTCGCATTTCAATGTGCTGTACGAAGGTCGCGACTGCGGGCAGCTGCGCTGGGACCAATTGGGGGCGCATAACGTCGACAACGCGCTGGCGGCACTGGCGGCCGCGCGCCACGCCGGGGTGCCGATCGCGCGCGGCATCGAGGCCTTGGGCAGGTTTCGCGGCGTCGCGCGCCGCATGCAGCTGCGCGGCGAGGCAGCCGGGGTCAGGGTGTACGACGACTTTGCGCATCATCCGACCGCGATCGCCACCACACTCGATGGCCTGCGACGCAGCGTCGCCGGGCAACGGATCGTCGCGGTGCTCGAGCCGCGCTCGCAGACCATGCGCCTGGGCGTGCACCAGGGGACGCTAGCGGGCGCACTGGCGGCCGCTGATGAGGTGTGGGTGTATGCACCGCCGGAGCTGGGTTGGGACGTGCGCGGCGCGCTGGCGCCGCTGGGCAGCCGGGCGCACGTCGCCGCGGATCTGGAGGCGCTGCTCACCGGGCTGGCGCACGCGCTGCGCTCCGGCGATCATGCGCTCATCATGAGCAACGGCGGCTTCGGCGGCTTGCACACGCGCCTGCTGGCAGCGCTGGCAGCACGTCCCGGCGCTGCTGGCGCTGCCGGTGCCACCGCCGCGGCGCACGCGAGCCGCCATGGGCACTGACGCGAGCGTTCCTGAGATCAACGACATCGCGCTGTTTCCACTCAGCACCGTGCTGTTTCCCGGCGGCCTGCTGCCACTGCGCATCTTCGAGACGCGTTATGTCGACATGGTCGGCGCCTGCATGCGGCAGGACGCGACCTTCGGCGTGGTGCTGCTGGTCGCCGGCGCCGAGACCGGCGCCGGGGCGTCGTACGCCGAAATTGGCACTTCGGCGCGCATCGTGGACTTCCAGACGCAGCCGGACGGCCTGCTGGGGTTGCTGTGCCGGGGCGAGCGGCGCTTTCGCGTCGGGGAGCGTCGCCAGCAGCCGGACGGCCTGAATCGCGCGACCGTCGACTGGCTGCCCGATGCGCCGCTGACTGCGCTCGACCCGCAGTTTGCGCCGCTGGTGGCCGTGCTGCGCAAGGTGATGGCACGGCTGGCCAATATTGGTCGTTTTATCGAGCCGAACTACGAGGACGCCTGCTGGGTGAGTCACCGGCTGGCGGAGTTCCTGCCGCTGGAACCGCCGTGGCAGCAGCGGCTGCTGGAGATCGATGATCCGAACGTGCGCCTGGGGCTGCTGGCGCCGCTGATCGAGACCGACCGCGTCTAGTGCAGCCCGGTCTAGGCCGAGGCGCCCGAGGCGCTGCCGAGTCTGGCATCGGCCTGGTCCACCCACACCACCTCGGTGTCGAGCGTGCCATCCGGCTGCAGCAGCAGACGCCGATAGGCGGGCGGCCTTAAGTCGACGGCGAATTCATTCGCCTGCGGCAGGAACTGGGCGCAGGTGGACGGGGTGGCCAGCAGTCGCACGCCGCGTCGCCGGGTGTCGAAGCACTGATGCACGTGGCCCCAGCTGACGGCGCGCAGCTGCGTGTGGGCATCGAGCACCCGCAGGAATTCGGCGGCGTTCTCTATGCCCACCGCATCGAGCCAGCGGCTGGACATGCTGACCGGATGATGGTGCACGAACACCATCGCGTAGTGCGGCGCGGAGCGCAGCGCCGCATCCAGCGCCGCAAGCGCGCTCGCGCTGACGCGACCGCGTACCTGCCCGGCCGCGCAGCTGTCCACCAGCACCAGGCGCCAGGCGCCCAGATCGACATGGCCGCCGACCTGGAATGGCGGCCGTGCCAGCGCGCTGCGCAGGCGTTGCGGATCGTCGTGATTTCCCGGCACGCAGTACACCGGTTTGCCGAACGCCGCCAGCTCGCGCGCGAAGTGCGCATAAGCGTCGGGTTCGTCGTTGACGATATCGCCGGTGCACACCAGTGCATCGATGTTGAGCCGCCGGCCGCCGGCATGCGCGAGCACTGCCTGCATCGAGGCCAGCGTGGGCACGCCGCGCAACGTGGCGTGCGGGTCGGCCATCAGGTGAGGATCGGTGAATTGCAGCAGGCGAACGGCGGCATCCATGGGCGCATGTTACGCGCAAGTTGCGGTGGCGCGCGTGGATGCAGATCAAACGTCGGCCAACTGCGGATCGCAGTCGCAGTGACGCAGCCCGCAGATCGCGCGCGCGCCGGCAAGCAGATGTCAAAGGCGGACAGATGTCAAAAACGAGCGGTCTCGAAAACGAGCGGCCGGCCCGCGCTGTCGGCCATTGCCGACAACACGGGCCGACAGCACGGGCAGGCGTGAGCCGGCGTGTGGCTCAGTAGCGGTAGTGCTCGGTCTTGTAGGGGCCGGTCACCGGCACGTCGATGTAGTGGGCCTGCTGCTCGGTCAGCTCGGTCAGCTCGGCATTGAGCTTGGCGAGCTGCAGACGCGCCACCTTCTCGTCCAGGTGCTTGGGCAGGATGTGCACGCCGATCGGATAGGTGGCGTGATTGCTCCACAGCTCGATCTGTGCCAGCACCTGGTTGGCGAACGAGGACGACATCACGTAGCTGGGATGTCCGGTGCCACAGCCAAGGTTCACCAGCCGGCCTTCGGCCAGCAGGATGATGCGCTTGCCGTCGGGGTAGATGATGTGATCAACCTGCGGCTTGATGCTCTCCCAGCGGTACTGGCGCAACGAGGCCACGTCGATCTCGTTGTCGAAGTGCCCGATGTTGCAGACGATCGCCTGGTTCTTCATGCGGCGCATGTGATCGTGCGTGATTACATGGAGATTGCCGGTCGCCGACACGAAGATGTCGGCCTTGTCGGCGGCGTATTCCATCGTGACAACGCGATAACCTTCCATCGCCGCCTGCAGTGCGCAGATCGGATCGATCTCGGTCACCCACACCTGGGCCGAGAGCGCGCGCAACGCCTGGGCGCAGCCCTTGCCGACATCGCCATAGCCGCACACCACGCCGATCTTGCCGGCGATCATCACGTCGGTGGCGCGCTTGATGCCGTCCACCAGCGATTCGCGGCAGCCATACAGGTTGTCGAACTTCGACTTGGTGACCGAATCGTTGACGTTGATGGCCGGGAACGCGAGCATGCCGTCGCGCGCCATCTGGTAGAGCCGCTTGACGCCGGTGGTGGTCTCCTCGGACACGCCGCGGATCGACGCCAGCCGGATCGAGTACCACTTCGGATCGCGCTTGAGGGTGTCGCGGATGCTGTCGAACAGCGCGACTTCCTCCTCGCTCGAGGGCTTGGAAATCACCGTGCTGTCGCGCTCGGCGCGCGCGCCCAGGTGCAGCAGCAGCGTGGCATCGCCGCCATCGTCGAGGATCATGTTGGCATGCTGCTCGTCCGGCCATTCAAAGATGCGGTGGGTGAATTCCCAGTACTCGGGCAGACTCTCGCCCTTGTAGGCGAATACACCGGTGCCGGCAGCAGCGATCGCGGCTGCGGCATGATCCTGGGTCGAGAAGATGTTGCAGGAAGCCCAGCGCACCTGTGCACCGAGCGCCTGCAGCGTCTCGATCAGCACCGCGGTCTGGATCGTCATGTGCAGCGAGCCGGCGATGCGGGCGCCACGCAGCGGCTGGCTGGGAGCGAATTCCTCCCGGATCGCCATCAGGCCCGGCATCTCGGTCTCGGCGATCGCTATCTCCTTGCGACCCCAGTCGGCCAGTGCCAGATCGGCGACCCGAAAGTCCTTGTTCGCCGCGCCGGGTTTATTCGATGCGTCAGGTTTAATAGAACGTGCAGTAGCAGTCATGGTAGCTCCACCTTCAAAGTCCAAGGTTGTCGAGCGCCGTTGACTTAGGGCCGGTGGCCTGAGCCTGGCAGGTCTTGAAAACGCCTCGGGGCGTCTCTCCTGTCGCAGCGCTCCTCAAGCACCGGGTTGCCGCGCGTGCGGCAACGTCAAGAATCAGCAGTCGCGGTTCAGGCCACGCGCACCTGGTCAGGCTACGCGCACCCGATCAGGCCACGCGCACCTGGCGACGGGTGCGGCGGCGCGCATCCGCGGCCAGCACCTCGGCCTTGTCCGTGTGTTCCCAGGTAAATTCCGGCTCCTTGCGACCGAAATGGCCGTAGGCGGCGGTCTTCTGGTAGATCGGCCGCGCCAGATCGAGCATTTCCCGCAGGCCGTAGGGCGTCAGGTCGAAATGCCGCCGCACCAGCGCGGTCAGGTCCTCGCGCGACAGCTCGCTGGTGCCGAAGCTGTCCACCATGATCGAGGTCGGCTCGGCAACGCCGATGGCATACGACACCTGCACCTCGCAGCGCTCGGCCAGGCCGGCCGCCACGATGTTCTTGGCGACATAGCGCGCCGCGTAGGCGGCGGAGCGATCGACCTTGGACGGGTCCTTGCCCGAAAACGCGCCGCCGCCGTGGCGCGCGAAGCCGCCGTAGGTGTCAACGATGATCTTGCGTCCGGTGAGTCCGCAGTCGCCGACCGGACCGCCAATCACGAAGCGGCCGGTCGGATTGATGTGATATTGCGTGCGGTGGTCGAGCCATTTCTTCGGCAGCACCGGCTTGATGATCTCCTCCATGACCGCCTCGCGCAGCCGGCTGGTCGAGATGTCATCGCTATGCTGGGTCGACAGCACCACCGCCTCGATGCCCACCGGCTTGTCGTTCTCGTAGCGCAGCGTCACCTGGCTCTTGGCGTCCGGACGCAGCCACGGCAGCTTGCCCTTGCGGCGCACCTCGGACTGGCGCTTCACCAGCCGATGCGCCAGCGTAATCGGCGCCGGCATCAGCACGTCGGTCTCGTTGGTCGCAAAGCCGAACATCAGGCCCTGGTCGCCGGCGCCCTGCTTGCGCTTGCTGCCGCGATCCACGCCCATCGCGATGTCCGGCGACTGCTTGCCGATGATGTTGATGACGCTGCAGCTGGCGCCATCGAAGCCCATGTCGGAGTGGTTGTAGCCGATGTCGAGCACCGTGCTGCGCACCAGCTTCTCAAGATCGATCCAGGCCGAGGTGGTGACTTCGCCGGCGACGATCACCACGCCGGTCTTGACCAGCGTCTCGCAGGCCACGCGACCGGCCGGATCCGCGCTGATGATCGCATCGAGCACGGCATCGGAGATCTGGTCGGCAATCTTGTCCGGATGTCCTTCCGAAACCGACTCGGAAGTAAACAAATAACCATTGGCCATGGGTGTCTTGATGATCTTGATAAAGGGCGCCGGAGTATAGCAGACGGGGTCAGGCTCACTGCAGCGCCCGGCTGCGCCGGCGGCATGGCAATGGGCAGTGCGCACGCTGGATTTTGTCTGCTTTGTGACGCAGGTCAGGTTGCAGCGCGCGGCTCGACAATCGTTGCCCGGGGGCGGCCCGCTGGTAGAATGCGCGCCCCCACTGCTACCGCAACGGAAGCGCAACGCCCATGCCCACGCGACGAGAATTGGCCAATGTGCTGCGGGTGCTTGCCATGGACGCGGTCCAGCAGGCCAATTCCGGCCACCCCGGTGCGCCGATGGGCATGGCAGACATTGCCGAGGTGTTGTGGCGCGATTTCCTGAAGCACAATCCGGCCAATCCACGCTGGTGGGATCGCGATCGGTTCATCCTGTCGAACGGTCACGCCTCGATGCTGCTGTACGGCCTGCTGCATCTGACCGGCTACCCGCTCGGCATGGACGAGATCCGGCACTTTCGCCAGCTCGGCAGTCGCACCCCGGGGCACCCGGAACACGACCTGGCGATCGGCATCGAGACCACCACCGGCCCGCTCGGCCAGGGACTGGCGAATTCGGTCGGTTTCGCGCTGGCTGAAACGATGCTGGCAGCGCAGTTCAACCGCCCCGAATACCCGATCGTCGATCATTACACCTGGGTGTTTGCCGGCGATGGCTGCATGATGGAAGGCATCTCGCATGAGGCCTGCTCGCTGGCCGGAACGCTCAAGCTCGGCAAGCTGATCGTGTTCTACGACAGCAATGGCATCTCGATCGACGGCGAGGTGCAGGGCTGGTTCGGCGACGACACGCCGCGGCGCTTCGAGGCCTACGGCTGGCACGTGCAGCGTATCGACGGCATGGACGATGCCGCGATCGCGCGCGCCATTCGCGCCGCCCAGGCCGAGACCACGCGTCCGTCGCTGATCGATTGCAAGACGGTCATTGGCTGGGGCGCGCCGACCAAGGCCGGCACCGCGGCAACCCATGGCGAGGCGCTGGGCGTGGACGAGGTGGCTGGGGCGAGAAAGAAACTGGGCTGGACGGCGCCGCCGTTCGAGGTGCCGGAGCAACTGCGCAGCGCCTGGAACCACGAAAAGGCCGGGCGCGCCGCCGAGTCACGCTGGCAGGAGCTGTTCGCGCGCTACCGCAACGCACACCCGGCGCTGGCGTCCGAATACGAGCGGCGCATGCGCGCGGAATTGCCGGCCAACTGGCCCGACACCGCGCGGGCGGCGCTCGCTGCCGGACAGGCGATCAGCAGCAGCCAGGCGACGCGGCAATCCTCACAGGCGATGCTCAATATCATCGGGCCCGCGCTGCCGGAGCTGTTCGGCGGCTCGGCCGACCTGACGCCCTCCAACAGCACGCTGCGCAAGGGTGCACACGTCATCACGCCGCAGGACGTCGAAGGCGATTACCTTCATTACGGCGTGCGCGAATTCGGCATGACCGCCGCGATGACCGGCATGGCGCTGCACGGCGGCCTGATACCCTACGGCGGCACGTTCCTGACATTCTCCGACTACGCCCGCAACGCGGTGCGCATGGCAGCGCTGATGCACCAGCGCGTGATCCTGGTGTACACCCATGACTCGGTTGCGCTGGGCGAGGACGGTCCGACGCACCAGCCGATCGAGCAGCTCAACAGCCTGCGGCTGATTCCGAACCTGACGCTGTGGCGGCCGGCGGACGCGGTGGAGACGGCGAGCGCCTGGTGTGCCGCGATCGAGCACGACAGCGGCCCGAGCCTGCTGGTCCTGACGCGCCAGGGCCTGCCGCAACAGACGCGCGACGCGGCGGCGCTGGCCGGCATCCGCCGCGGGGGCTATGTGCTGGCGGACTGCCAGGGCACACCCGAGTGCGTGGTGATCGCGACCGGTTCTGAGGTCAGCATCGCGAACGAAGCGGTGCAACGTGCACAGGCGGCCGGCAAGCGGGTGCGGCTGGTGTCGATGCCGTGCACCCAGCTGTTCGACGCACAGGACGCCGCCTACCGTGAAGCGGTGCTGCCGGCGGCAGTCACCGCGCGCGTGGCGGTAGAGGCGGGAACCACCGGCCTGTGGTGGCGCTATGTCGGCAGCGCCGGCCGCGTCATCGGCATCGATCACTATGGCGCTTCGGGCAAGGGCCCGGAGGTGATGAAAAAATTTGGCTTCACCGCGGAGCACGTGCAGCGGGCAATAAACGAATTGATCGAAGGGGAGCATCAATGACGCTGAAGGTCGGCATCAATGGCTACGGACGCATCGGACGCAACGTCCTGCGTGCGCTGTACGAGAGCGGCAAGCGCTCGCAGATCCAGGTGGTCGCGCTCAACGATCTGGGCGATGCCAAGATCAACGCCCACCTGACGCGCTACGATACGGTTCACGGCCGCTTTGCCGGCGATGTCAGCGTGGACGGCGATGCGCTGGTGGTCAACGGTGATCGCATCCGGGTGCTGTCCGAGCGCGACCCGGCCAAGCTGCCCTGGGGCAGTCTCGGGGTGGACACGGTGCTCGAGTGCACCGGGTTGTTCACCAGCAAGCTGAAGGCCGGCAAGCACCTCGAGGGCGGCGCCAGGAGGGTATTGATCTCGGCCCCCGGCGGCGACGATGTCGATGCGACCATTGTCTATGGCGTCAACCATGACGTGATCAAGGCGAGTCACACCGTGATCTCCAACGCCTCGTGCACCACCAATTGCCTGGTACCGCTGGTCAAGGTGCTGAACGACAGCATCGGCATTGTCGCCGGCGTGATGACCACGGTGCACTCGTACACCAATGACCAGGTGCTGACCGATGTTTATCACACCGATTTGCGGCGCGCGCGCTCGGCCACGCATTCGATGATCCCGACCAAGACCGGTGCGGCCGCGGCGGTCGGCCTGGTGATGCCCGAGCTCAAGGGCAAGCTCGACGGCTTTTCGATCCGCGTGCCGACCATCAACGTGTCGCTGGTCGACCTGAGTTTCAGCGCCAAGCGCGCCACCAGCGTCGATGAGATCAACGCGCTGATGAAGGCCGCCGCCGCCGCCGGCCCGCTACAGGGCATTCTCGCGTATACCGATGCACCGCTGGTATCGGTGGACTACAACCACGACGCGCATTCCTCGGTCTACGACGCCACCATGACAAAGGTCCTGGCCGGCACGCTGGTCAAGGTGTGCGCCTGGTACGACAACGAGTGGGGCTTCTCCAACCGCATGCTCGACACGACGCTCGCCTGGTCGCGCGCGCCCTGAAGGCCCTGCCGCGATGAACCTGCTGCGCATGGCGGACCTGGATCTCAAGGGCAAGCGTGTGCTGATCCGCGAGGACCTGAATGTGCCGGTAAAGAATGGCGTCGTGACCAGCGATGCGCGCATCCGCGCCGCGCTGCCGACGCTGCGGCTGGCACTGGAGAAAGGCGCGCGCGTGGCGCTGCTGTCGCACCTGGGACGGCCGGAGGAGGGCAAGTACGACGCTGAATTCTCGCTCGCCCCGGTGGCCGGCAAGCTGTCCGAGCTGCTCGGCAGGCCGGTGCCGCTGGTGCAGGACTGGCTGGGGGGCGTTACCGTGCAAGCGGGCTCGGTGGTGCTGTGCGAGAACGTGCGCTTCAACAAGGGCGAAAAGAAGGACAACGAGGCGCTGTCGCGGCAGATGGCCGCATTGTGCGATGTGTTTGTGATGGATGCCTTCGGCACCGCGCATCGCGCCGAAGCCAGCACCCACGGCGTCGCCAGGTTCGCACCGACTGCGTGCGCCGGCCCGCTGCTGGTGCTGGAGCTGGAGGCGCTCGAGCGCGCACTGGCCAAGCCGGCGCGGCCGCTGGTGGCGATCGTGGCCGGCTCGAAAGTCTCCACCAAGCTGACGATCCTGGAGAGCCTGCTCAGCAAGGTCGACAAGCTGATCGTCGGCGGCGGTATCGCCAATACGTTCCTGGCAGCCACCGGCGTCAGGGTCGGCAAGTCGCTCTATGAGAAGGACATGCTCGCCATCGCCAGCAGCCTGCTGCAGCTGGCGCGCGAGCGCGGTGCGGAGATTCCGCTGCCGGTCGACGTCGTGGTGGCGCGTGAGTTTGCCGCCACCGCGCATGCGGATGTGCGCCCGGTGGGCGAGGTCGCGGACGACGAGATGATCCTCGACATCGGTCCTGACACCGCGGAGCAGTTCGGCGAGCTGCTGAAAGCGGCCGGCACCATCATCTGGAATGGCCCGGTCGGGGTGTTCGAGATCGACCAGTTCGGCGAGGGCACGCAGGCGATCGCGCGCGCGATCGCGCGCAGCAAGGCGTTCTCCCTGGCCGGTGGCGGCGACACGCTGGCGGCGATAGAGAAGTACGGTATCGAGGATGGCATCTCCTACATCTCCACCGGCGGCGGTGCATTCCTGGAATTCGTCGAGGGCAAGACCCTGCCCGCGGTCGCGGTGCTCGAGCAGCGCGCGGCCGGCGCGCGCGAGTAAAGCCGACTCGCGAGTAAAGCAGATTCACGAGTAAAGCCGATCATGGACACGATGCGCAGAACCAAGATCGTGGCGACGCTCGGGCCGGCTACCGACGATCCGCAGGTCGTGGCCGGCATGGTGCGGGCCGGGCTGGATGTCGCGCGCATCAACTTCTCCCACGGCACGCGCGAATCGCAGCTGCGACGGGTCGAGCTGGTGCGCCAGGCGGCGCGCGATGCCGGCCGCTACGTCGGCCTGCTGGCGGATCTTGCCGGCCCCAAGATCCGCATCGAGAGTTTTCGCGACGGCAAGGTGCTGCTGCTCGAGGGCGCGCCGTTTGCGCTCGACACCGCACTCGATGCCGACGCCGGCAGCATCACCGAGGTCGGCGTGGCCTACAAGAACCTGCCCGCCGACGTGCAGCCGGGCGACACGCTGCTGCTGGCCGATGGGCAGATCGTCATCGAAGTGGAAAAAGTCGAAGGCACGCGCATCTCCGGAGTGGTGCGCTCGGGCGGCGAACTGTCGAACCGCAAGGGCGTGAATCGCCAGGGCGGCGGCATCTCGGCTCCGGCGGTGACCGAAAAGGACCTCGAGGACATCCGCCTTGCGGCCGAGATCGGCATCGACTACCTGGCGGTGTCATTCGCGCGCGATGCCGATGATATCCGCCGCGCACAGTCGGAACTGCGCAAGTGGCGCGGCGATGCGCGCGTGGTGGCAAAGATCGAGCGCCACGAAGCGCTCGACAACCTGGCCGAGATCCTGGCGGTCACCGATGCGGTGATGGTGGCGCGCGGTGACCTCGGCGTGGAGATGGGCTACGCGGAACTGACCGGGCTGCAGAAAACCATCATCCGCCAATCGCTGGCCAGCAATCGGGTGGTGATCACCGCGACCCAGATGATGGAATCGATGATCCAGAACCCCATTCCGACGCGCGCCGAGGTCAGCGACGTCGCCAACGCGGTGCTCGACGGCACCGATGCGGTGATGCTGTCGGCCGAATCGGCGGCCGGCAAGTTTCCGGTGAAAGCGGTGCAGGCGATGGCGGACGTGATCCGCGGCGCGGAGAAATACCAGCTCGGCTCCCCGCGCACGCTGCTGCGCGCCGACCATGAGTTTGGCAACACCGAGGAGGCGATTGCGATGGCGGTGATCTACACCGCCAACCACATGCGGGTGCGGGCGATCGTCGCGTGGACCGAGTCGGGCATGACCCCGCTGTGGATGTCGCGCATCCGCTCGGATATCCCGGTCTACGCCTTCACCCGGCACGAGGCCACACGGCGGCGGGTGACGCTGTACCGCGGTGTCTACGCGGTGCCGTTCGACATCGGTCACAGCGACACCGCGACCCTCTACAGCTCGATCTTCGACCGCCTGCTGGAACTCGGGCTGGTGGATGTCAACGACCTGGTGATCCTCACCAAGGGCGAGTTGTCGGGGGTCTCCGGCGGCACCAATTCGATGCAGATCCTGCGGGTCACCAAGCGCTGACCGCTGCGAAAACGCCCGCCGGTGCGAAAACGAGACGGCCGTACAGGTGGCGTTTAGGCGCGCTCCGCTATGCTTCAGCACATGGCTGCCGACGCCTTAACCAGGGGCCGAGCACCGATCGGATCGACGGTCGGGCTGGTTTTGCCCGGCGGCGGCGCACGCGCGGCCTACCAGGTCGGCGTACTCAAGGCGATCGCCGAGATGATGCCGCTGGCCCCCAATCCGTTTCCGATCATCGTCGGCACCTCCGCGGGGGCCGTATCCGCCGCGGTGCTTGGCACCGAGGCGCATCGCTGGCAGCGCGCGGTCGAGGGCCTGGTGCATGTGTGGGCGAATTTTCACGTGCAGCAGGTGTTCCGGGTCGACGCCGGCAGCATGCTGCGCTCCGGCCTGCACTGGGCGCTGGCGCTGATGTCCGGCGGGATGCTGCTGCCGCCGCCGCTGGCGTTGTTCGACAACTCGCCGCTGCGCTCGCTGCTGGCCAGCCACTTTGACTGGCGTGGCCTGCAGCACAGCATCGACGGCGGCCACCTGCGCTCGCTGGCGCTGTGCGCGACCAGCTACAGCTCGGCGTCTTCGGTGGCATTCTTCCAGGGCAACCAGGACACGCATGAGTGGGAGCGGCAGCAGCGCATCGGGCGGCGCACCGAGCTGCGGCTCGAGCACGTGATGGCGAGCCTCGGGGTGCCGTTCCTGTTCGCGCCGGTGCAGCTGGGGGATGAGTTCTTCGGCGACGGCGCTCAGCGCCAGCTGTGGCCGCTCAGCCCGGCGATTCACCTGGGCGCCGACCGGCTGCTGGTCATCGGCGTGCGCGCCGAAGAGGGCGCCGGCGTCAACGCGCGGCCGCGCTCCGTGGTGCAGGCTCCGACCCCCGGCCAGCTGTTCGGCTACATGCTCGACACGCTGTTCATGGACCAGATCTACGCCAACGTCGAGCATGTGCAGCGCCTCAACAGCGTGGTGGAGATCGCCCCGAGCGCGGTCCCGGGCATTCGCAAGGTCGCTACGATGGTTATCGCGCCCAGTGCCGACATGCGCGTGATCGCGACACAGCATATGCGCAGCCTGCCGCGCGGCTTGCGCGTGTTGATGCGCGTGATGGGCGCGCGCGGTTCGGCGGGCGCACAGCTGGCGAGCTACCTGATGTTTGAATCGAGCTTTACGCGCGAGTTGATTGCGCTTGGCTACAACGATGCGATGCAGCAGCGCGACGACCTGTTGGCGTTCCTGGGAGGCGCGCCGCTGGCCGCGACCACGATGCTGCCGGCGCTGAAGCTTGCGGCGCGCGAGCAGGCGCGCCTCGGGGCCGGCTAGGGAAGTCGATCCGATGGGCATCGTCTACAGCACCGGCGTCGGCAGGATGTGTCCGGGCTGTCGCCGGCCGCTGGCGCAATGTGTCTGCAAGACGGCGGCCGGCAAGGCAGTGCGCGCCGACGCTGGGCGCGGGGACGTCGGAGTGGTGCGCGTCAGCCGCCAGACTGCCAGTCGCGCCGGCAAGGCAGTCACGTTGATCAGCGGCTTGCCGCTGGACGACACCGGGCTGCAGGCGCTGGCGCGGGAACTCAAGCGCCAGTGCGGCAGCGGCGGCACAGTCAAGGATGGCGCGATTGAAATCCAGGGTGAGCACCGCGACGCGCTGGTCGCCGAGCTGCTGCGCCGCGGCTTTGCCGCCAAGCGCGCCGGTGGATGAGCGGTCAGTCGTTGGCGGCCAGCGCGCGCCTGCTCCTCGAGGGCTCGGACAACCCCGAGTGTCGCACTGCCACCTGCGGCCATTGCCCGGCGATGCGCGCCGCCAGCTGCTCGGCGATATACACCGAACGGTGCTGGCCGCCGGTGCAGCCGATCGCAACCGTCAGA
>Ga0181537_10000862_pt1 | contig 28258 bp, 28 predicted proteins | sample PEATcosm2014_Bin_39_FD_119765 | JGI IMG/M metagenome (GOLD analysis project Ga0181537, IMG submission 119765) | Peatland microbial communities from MTU Mesocosm Facility, Houghton, MI, USA - PEATcosm2014_Bin23_10_metaG | ecosystem: Environmental > Terrestrial > Soil > Wetlands > Peat | place...
CTGCCGCATCAAAGACTGGCGCCGCATCGCAACCCGCTATGACAAACTCGCCCGAAACTTCCTTGCCGCCGCAGCCCTTGTCGGCGCACTCTATTGGATCAAGTTGTGAGTCCAGACCCTAATCTAACAGTGATTGCCGCCGCCAAAGAGGGAAACGCCGTGAGCGATACGCCGGATTTCCAAGCGCCGTTCGCCGCTGACGCACGTTTCCGCGGAGCGCGTCGAGGCCGAGCTCGCGGTACGCAAGGAACTCGCGACGATTCCCGATATCCTGCACGGCGGCGCCATCATGGCGCTCGCCGACAATCTCGGCGGCGTTGCCACGGTGGTCAACCTGCCGAAGGGCGCGCGCACCGCCACGATCGAGAGCAAAACCAATTTCTTCGCCGCAATACCGGTCGGCGAAACCGCACGCGCCGAATGCACGCCGCTGCACCGCGGCCGCAGCACCATGGTTTGGCAAACCAAGATCACGCGCAACGACGGCCGGCTGTGTGCGCTGGTGCTGCAGACGCAGATGGTCATTCCGCCAGAAAAGACTTGAAGCCGCAAAGCGCCTATTTGCGGGTAAGCGCTTCCGAAGCGGCGGCGAGGTTTAGCGCCAGATCGGGATCGAGACGTCTGGCAAGCGCGGCTTGCGCCGTTTCCATGGCCGGGAGCGCGCCTTCCAACTGACGCGCACCCTTTTCGGTCAACCAAACCGCGCGGCGGCGCTGATCGTCCGCGGCGATGGCGATCTCGACCAGGCCGGCCGCTTCCAGCCCGCGCAAATTGCGCGAAAGCGTCGATTGATCGAGCCCGGTTCTTTCCGCAAGCGCGCCAAACGTATCGTCGGGCGCGGCGGCGATTTGCGCCATCAGGCCGAACTGGGCCAGGCTCAACCCGCATCCCTGCAGATGCTGCTCGAGAAAGTTAGTGATCCGGCGCGCCGCCAGCCGGCTCGCCCAGCCGGCGCAGGCGCCAACCAGCGCCTGGGCGTCGCGCACCAGCGTCTTTTCGGGGGCTTGCGGTCGCTTGGCCATCGTTGTATGTATCTACATCATTTGTATCTACAAGGGAAGCGTCATGCTGGATCGCCCGTCATTTCGCTACGGCCTCCCCAAGCCTGAAGACATCGCCGGCATGACCGGGCTGCAAATGATGCAGGCCCTGATCGACGGCAAAATCCCAGCTCCGCCGATGGCGCAGACCCTAAGCTTCTGGCTGGTCGAGGTCGGCGACGGCTACGCGGTGTTCGAAGGCGATCCCGGCGCGCATGTGCTCAACCCGCTGGGCGTCGTCCATGGCGGCTGGGCGCTGACATTGATCGACAGCGCCGCCGGTTGCGCCGGTCACACGCTGCTGCCGCCCGGCGTCGGCTACACCAGTGTCGAGACCAAAACCAATTTCACCCGTCCGATCAGACACGACACCGGCCGCGTCCGCGCCGAAGGCCGCGTGATCAGCCGCGGTCGCCAGATCATGACCTCGGAAGCCCGCCTTCTCGATACCCAAGGCCGCATTTTAGCCCATGGTACGTCCACCCTGATCGTGCTTGGCGCCAGAGCAGAGAGCAAATCCACGGACAGCAAATGACCGCTCCGGCGCGCGGAAAAGCCACGTCCCGTTCGAAGTCGCGTCTTCAGGCGAAGCGTGTCTACGCTCCCGCTGCCGACAATGACGGCTTCCGTGTGCTGGTCGATCGGCTGTGGCCGCGCGGTCTGACCAAAGAAAAAGCCCGCGTCGATCTGTGGCTGAAGGACGTTGCGCCGAGCGACACCTTGCGCCGGCATTTTCACGGGCAGCCGCAGAAATGGAACGAATTTGTCGCGGCGTACGACCGCGAACTTGGGCAGGAACCGGCAGAGAGCGCGGTGGCCGCATTGCGCGAGCACGCCGCACATGGACCCGTGACTTTGCTTTACGCGGCCCGCGACGAGACCCACAACAATGCGATCGCGCTGAAGGATTGGCTGGAGCGGCGGAGAGCGCCGCGGATAAAGCTTAGAGCAGCTGGTAAAATTTAAGATGCACGCCAGCCGGCGCACGCTCGCCGGTGCAAACGACAATCGTTTTGGTTAGCCAAGCATAGCGGGCGGCGCCGGTTTCGAAGAACGTCGCGCCGCGGAAGTAGTAGCTACCGGGAGCGACCGGTTCACCCGCGGCAAGCGCCGCAATCACCGCGGGCGGACCGTGACGGAGCGCCAGATTGCGAACATAGATCAGCGCGCCGTCGTCGGTGCGCAGCGTGTAGCGCGCCTCGAGTTCGGCGACCCCGTCGTGCCGCAACACCTGCCAGTCGGCACCGCCGGGAATGACCGTGCCGCGCAGCTGCGGCCCCGAAAATTCGCCGCCGGTGATTGGAACGATGCGCCGACCGCCCTTCCCGACGTCGCCGAGATCGAGCGGCGCGCTCACCGTCACGCGCGCGGCAAAGACAAATTCAAGCTGCGGCGGAGTTTCCGTCGGCGTCAATCGATCCCCCGAAGGTTGCGCGACACCGTTGAGATTGCCGATAATTGGTCGCGCTGAGCAATCGTCAAACCACAGGCGCGCCGGGGCCGCAATGTCGTCCGAAACGTCCAGCCGGAAATTGTTTCCGACTACCATCGCCGGCAGCTTGCCAAAGCCGGCATGGCTCGCCGAGCCGAACCGCCTATGGGCGCCGTGGCGGCCGGTCGGCGAAGAGCTCGCGCAAGCCAAGGACGACGCCACTGTGCTGGCGCTCAAGCTGCAAGAGGACGCCGGCATCGACATCGTCGGCGACGGCGAGCAGGCGCGGCAGCATTTCGTTCACGGCTTTCTCGAAGCGATCGACGGCATCGATTTCGACCGACGGGTCGAAATGGGCATTCGCAACAACCGCTACAAGGCGATGTGCCCGACCGTGGTTGGCGAATTGCGGCTGCGCTCGCGTGTCCATGCGCGGGAGGCTCGCCTGGCGCGCGCCCACACCAAACGAAAGCTCAAATTCACCCTGCCCGGCCCAATGACCATCGTCGACACGATTGCCGACGCCCATTACGGCGACCGGGTGAAGATGGCTTTTGCTTTTGCCGCGCTGCTCAACGAGGAGGCGCGCGGGCTTGCCGCCGACAGCGTCGACGTGATCCAATTCGACGAGCCCGCATTCAATGTTTATCTGCAGGAAGCCGCCGGCTGGGGCATCGAAGCGCTGCATCGCACCATCGACGGCATCGCCGCGACCAGCGCCGTGCATATTTGCTACGGCTACGGCATTGCCGCCAATATCGCCTGGAAGGAGACGCTGGGGAGCGAGTGGCGGCAGTACGAACAATTCTTCCCGGCGCTTGCCAAGAGCCGCATCGATCAGGTCTCGCTCGAATGCATCAATTCGCATGTGCCGATGAGCGTGCTGAAATTGCTCGACGGCAAGGACGTGCTTATCGGCGTCATCGACGTCGCCACCGATTCCATTGAGACACCCGAACAAGTTGCCGCCGTTATCGCGCAGGCTGCCGAATATGTGCGGCCGGAAAAGATCGTCGCTTGCACCAATTGCGGCATGGCGCCGATGCGGCGCGACGTCGCCTTGCAGAAGCTTTATGCGCTGACGCGAGGCGCGGCGCTGGCGCGCGAGCGGTTGGCTTAAACCCGGCTCGCGGTTAACGGTCGCTGCGCGACAAGACGTCGATCAATTCACCGACCTTGCGCCGCTGCTCGCCCTTATCGCCGGAGGCGATGGCGCCTTCGACGCAATGGGCGACGTGGTCGGCCAGAATTTCCTCTTCCGCCCGGCGCAACGCAGCGCGCGCCGCCGACAATTGCGTGACGATGTCGATGCAGTAACGGTCGTCTTCGACCATTCGCGCAAGGCCGCGGACCTGGCCTTCGATGCGTTTAAGCCGCTTGAGCACCGCTGTCTTGGCTTTCGCTTGCATGATCGCTATATACCCCCACGGGGTATGAGATTCAAGCGAGGTCGAACGTGGATCTATCGGCGCATGCGGGCGGTCTGCAATCCCTCGTCGTCGATCCGGTGTGCGGGATGAAGGTCGACACGGCCAAGAGCCCGCATCGTCATACCCACCACGGTCAGGATTTTTATTTCTGCTCCGCCGGCTGCGGCGGCAAGTTCGTCGCCGATCCGGATAAATATCTCAAGCCGCGCGCCGCTGCGCCGCCATCGGAGACGCCGGCTGCGGACGGCGCGGTCAACACCTGCCCGATGCATCCGCAAGTGAGGCAAATCGGCCCCGGCTCGTGCCCAATTTGCGGCATGGCGCTCGAGCCCGAGGCCGGCGGCGAACACGATCACGGCGAACTCGCCGACATGACGCGGCGGCTGTGGGTGTGCGCCATCCTGACGCTGCCGATCGTGGTGTTAGAGATGGGCGGACATTTAGGCTTTATGCCGCTGCAGCATCAACTTTCAAATCTCGTGCAGCTTGCACTGGCAACGCCGGTCGTGCTGTGGGGCTGCTGGCCGTTCTTCGTGCGCGGCGCACAATCGCTGCGCATGCTCAACTTCAACATGTTCACCCTGATCGCGCTCGGTACCGGCGTGGCTTACGCTTACAGTGTGGTCGCGGCGCTCGCGCCTGGACTTTTTCCACCAGCCCTCGGCAGCGCGCATGGCGACCCGGCGATCTACTTCGAGGCCGGTGCTGTCATCACCGTGTTGGTCCTCCTCGGACAAGTGCTGGAACTGTGCGCACGCGCTTCGACTTCGGCGGCGATCCGTGCGCTGATGAAGCTTGCGCCCAATCGGGCGCTGCGGGTGCGCGACGACGGCGCCGATGAGGATGTGACGATCGGAACCGTCGTGCCCGGCGACCGCTTGCGGGTGCGGCCGGGCGAAAAAGTTCCGGTCGACGGCAGCATTATCGACGGCCGCTCCGCGATCGACGAGTCGATGGTCACGGGCGAGCCGATGCCGGCGAGCAAAACCGTGGATGACCAGGTCATCGCCGGCACGATCAACGGCAGCGGCAGTTTTGTCATGCGCGCCGACAAGGTCGGCCGCGACACGCTTCTAGCGCAAATTGTGCAGATGGTGGCGACGGCGCAGCGTTCACGCGCGCCGATTGCGCGCCTCGCCGATCAGGTGGCGTCCTGGTTTGTGCCTTTGGTGATCGCAGTGGCGTTGGTCACTTTCGTTGCGTGGTCGGTGTTCGGACCGGAGCCACGCTTCACCTTCGGCCTTCTCGCTGCAGTCAGCGTGCTCATCATTGCCTGCCCATGTGCACTCGGCCTGGCGACGCCGATGTCGATCATGGTGGGCGTGGGTCGCGGCGCGCAGGCCGGCGTGCTCGTTAAGAATGCCGAAGCGCTCGAACGCCTGGAGAAAGTCGATACGCTCCTGATCGACAAAACCGGCACCCTGACCGCGGGCAAGCCGCGCGTCGTCGCCATCGCGGCGGCGCACGGCACCGACGAAGCGGAAGTGCTGCGCCTTGCCGCAAGTTTGGAGCGTGCGAGCGAGCATCCGCTCGCCGCCGCCGTCGTCGCCGCCGCGGCCGAACGCGGCATTGCGTCCGCACCTGTCGCCGATTTTCAGTCCGCCGCCGGCAAAGGCGTAACCGGGACGGTTGATGGCCGCGCAGTGGTCGTCGGCAGTCCGGGCTTCCTCGCGGAGCGCGGCATAGACGCCGATGTTCTCGCGACTGACGCCGAGCAACTGCGCCGCAATGGCACGACCGCAATCCTGGTTGCCGCTCAAGGTCATCCGGTCGGTGTTATCGGCATCGCCGATCCGATCAAAAAAAACGCAGCCGAAGCGCTGGCGGCGTTGCGCTACGAAGGTTTGCGCGTGGTCATGTTGACCGGCGACAGCCGCGGTGCCGCGCAAGCGGTCGCGCGGCAACTCGACATCGGCGAGTTCGAAGCCGAGGTCTTGCCGACGCAAAAGAGCGCGGTAGTCGAACGATTGCGCCGCAACGGCCGGATCGTGGCCATGGCCGGCGACGGCATCAACGATGCGCCGGCGCTCGCCGCCGCGGACGTCGGTATCGCCATGGGAACCGGCACCGACGTCGCTATCGAAAGCGCCGGCATCACGCTCGTCAAAGGCGACCTCGACGGCATCTTGCGGGCGCGGCGCCTGGCGCGCGCGACCATGGGCAACATCCGGCAGAACTTGCTGTTTGCCTTTATCTACAATGGTGCGGCAATCCCGATCGCTGCCGGAATTCTCTACCCCGCTTTCGGTATTACGCTGTCGCCAATGATCGGCGCGGCGGCGATGGCGCTGTCTTCAGTCAGCGTCATCGGCAACGCGCTGCGGCTTCGCGCGGTCGCCCTCTGAAGACGTGTAAAAAGTCTACTTATCTGATCGCCCGCGGTTCTGCAGTGGCGGGTTTGGCGCGATTGGTGGTAGATTGTTTAGCCCACATCCCGTCGGGTAGGTCTGATCTTCGGACGCTGATGAACCATGATGCACGGGGTCGCTCCCCCGGTCCCCTCTAAACCACGGCTTCATCCGACGGCGTTGGCTAGTTTTCCGGCAGCGGAATAAATTCTTTCTCATCGCCGGGAATCAGCGCGAATTTTCCGCTTTTCCACTCTTCTTTCGCCTGCTCGATGCGTTCCTTGCGCGACGAAACGAAATTCCACCACAGATAGCGCGGCCCCTCCAGCGCCGTGCCGCCGAGAAACATCAGCCGCGCCGGCCGCGTCGCCGTGACTGTGATGCGGTCGCCCGGTCGGAACACCAGAAGCTGCGGGGCGGCAAATTTGTCGCCGGCGATATCGACCTCGCCCTCGGTGACGTAAATCGCGCGCTCTTCGTAGTCGGGATCGAGCGGCGCGCTTGCGCCGACGTCGAGCAGCACCTCGGCGTAGAACCATTCCGAGACCATGCCGACGGGCGATTTTTGGCCGAAGGACGATCCGGCGATCACGCGGGCGCGCACGCCGTTATCCTCAACGGCAGGCAGCACGGCGGCATCGAAATGCTCGAACAGCGGCGCTATTTCCTCTTGGTCGCGCGGCAATGCGATCCAACTCTGAATGCCGAACATGCCGCCGCCGGTCGAGCGCATGCCAGGCGGCATTCGCTCGGAATGAGCAATGCCGCGGCCGGCGGTCATCAGATTCATGGCGCCCGGCGTGATGTCCAAATCATTGCCCTCGCTGTCGCGATGGGTGATCCGGCCGTCGAAGAGATAGGTGACGGTGGCGAGCCCGATATGCGGATGCGGGCGCACGTCCATCCCGCGCCCCGCCACCAGCTGCACCGGCCCCATCTGATCGAAAAAGATGAACGGGCCGACCATCTGCCGTCGGCCGTGCGGCAGCGCACGGCGCACCATGAAACCGTCGCCGAGGTCGCGCACGCGCGGCACGATAATCAATTCGAGCGCGTCGCAGGATTTCCTGTCGCCAAGTATGGGGTCCTTGTCGGGCATCCAGCTCATCCGCTCTTCTCCCTCAGTTTGGCAACGGGCCGCCACCGTTGGCGTGTTAACCGCTGGTCTTGGCCGCACGCTGCGTGTTCGCCCTACCCTCCCAAATATGATACGCCGAAACAGACTGCCATGGTCCGCTATTCGCTAAGCTCGGCATTGCGATGATTGCACCGCCCTCACTGACCGGCGTGGCGGTCTTGCTGGGTATGAGCCTGTTTCTCGGGCTTGCCTTCGAGGATTTCTTCTCGCGCGGCAACTCCAGGCATCCCGGCGGTATTCGCACCTTCCCGATGCTCGCAGTCGGCGGCGGCGCCCTCTATCTGCTCGATCCGGTTCATTTTGTACCGTTCACCGCAGGCCTCATTCTCGTTGGCCTCTGGGTGGCAATCTTTTATCGTCAGCACTTGAAAGACCGCGGCGACGACGGCGAAAACCATGCGGCGCTGATCGTACCGATCCTCAATATCAAAGCCTACGTGCTTGGCGCCATTTCGCTCGCCTTGCCGCCGTGGGTGGCGGTCGGGACAACGGTCGTCGCGGTGCTGTTGCTGACCGGGCGTGAGCAATTGCACTCCCTCGCGCGCCGCGTTCCACTGCCCGAAATCGTCACCGCCGGCGAATTTCTGATCCTCACGGGGATCGTGCTGCCGCTGTTGCCGAACACGCCGGTGACCGATCTCACCACCATCACGCCGCGGCAAGCCTGGCTTGCACTGGTTGTCGTCTGCACCCTCTCCTATGCGAGCTATCTGGCGCAGCGTTACTGGGCCGCGGCAGCGCGCGGATTGTGGATGGCGGCGTTGGGCGGCCTTTACTCCTCGACCGCGACCACGGTTGTGTTGGCGCGGCAGGCGAAATCGGACCACGCCATGGCGGGCCAGGCGCAGGCCGGCATTACGCTTGCGACCGCCATCATGTATCTGCGGGTGCTGGCGGTGGTCGCATTCTTCAACATCCCGCTGGCACGCACTTTGGCGCTGCCGTTATGCGCGCTTTCACTCGCCGGCTTTCTGATCTGCACGTTGCAATATCGGCAGGCGATGCGGCGGCAGCCGCCCAATGCGCAGGCCACCTCCTTGCAGTCGGCCGCCGGCGGCAATCCGCTCGAGCTCGGCTCGGCAGCGATTTTCGCCGCTCTCTTTGTCGCGGTATCGTTCGTCTCGAACTGGGCCAAAGCCCAGTTCGGGGCGTCCGGCATCTACATCCTCGCCGCTATCATCGGCGTCACTGACATCGATCCTTTCGTGCTCAATCTGGCGCAAGGCGGCACTGCGGGGATGTCAAACAACGCGCTCGCCGCCGCCATCCTCATCGCCGCCTCGTCCAACAATGTGCTCAAGGCGATCTACGCCGCCGTCTTTGGCGGCGGACGCGCGACGGCAGTCAGCGCCGCGGCGCTGATGGCGCTCGCCGCGGTGGGGATAGCGATCGCCGCCGTCATGGGAGGTTTGTTGGGATAGCGCGTGATCCGGAAAGGTGGAAGCCGGTTTTTCGAAAAGATCACGCGCCAAGAAATATCTAGACCGCGCTTCGTGACCCTCGGGCGAATTTCAGCGGATGGTCTGATCGCTCTGAAAGACTGGAACCGTGGCGGTTGTCGGCGGCGCTGCGGCAGCCGGCGGAGCGACGTAGGCCGCCGGCGTTGAGGGGGACGGCGGCGGCGCGGTCGGCGCCATCGCCGTATTTGCCGGTGGCGGCAAGTCGCACTTCTTCTCCGCGGCCGCTCGGCGCAACACCTGTTCCTCGCCGATCGCATTCTCGTAATCGCCGCGATACGACAGGTTGGCGATCACCGTGCCGCTCGCGCCGCCATCGCTGGCCTTGTTCATCAGCTCGGACAATTCCTTTTGCCGCGCCTGTAGCGCGGTCAAGCGGGTCGCAAGGTCTTTGCAGTGATAAACAGAATAGTGGCCGGGATCGATAATGAACCGATCGACGGAACAGCCGCCCAGCATACCGGTGGCAAGCACACCGGCACCGAGCACGGCGACGACAGCCGCGCACGAGCGCCGGCGCCGACCGCCCTGGGCAATCCCCGATATCATCAAAGCGTCCAAAGGCATTCGACCGAATTTGAGCGCCGCGCCGGCGCACTACCCCCAAAGCCTTCCGTTTGCAGCTTCCTGCGCCGCAAATAAGGCGGCCGACAAGAGGGATCATGCTCTAAGCAAGAGCATGATCCGGAAAAGTGGAGGCCGGTTTTCCGAAAAGATTATGCTCCACGCAAGAGCGCGATCTGGAAAACGCCTACCCGGGAAGCCGGTTCAGTAATCGGAAAACTCGACGCCAAGGCTTGCGCCGTTGCGCCAAACCACCCGGCAGCGGCGCCGCGGACTGCCATTGTGCGAGAGCAGCAACATAAAGCGATCCGGCAACTCGTTGTTCACATCGAGCACGATGCGGGCGCCGGTATCCGACACGTCAGAAATGGTGCAATTCTGCGGCGGCGTCGTTCCGTCGATGAGGATCTTCGCCGCATAATGAAAAGGCTAGCGCGGCTTCTTCCGAAGCTCGGCCCGATTGCGATAATTGCCGGTCATCACCATGAGCGCACAGCGTTTTTAGCGGCGGTCAAACAGGCTAGGCAATCCGGATTAACGAGGCCTTACTGCTGAAAACCGGTTAATATGTTCTAAACACCGCATCGAGGGAGACGCACATGAAGAGCGACTTGAAGCGCGACCTGGAGTTCGACAAGGCAAGCCTCGAAATCGACGGGGCCGTTGCCATCCTGCGCATGAACGACCCGGACGTTCTCAATGCGCTGTCGCCGGACATGGTCAAAGGCCTGAGCCAGGCGCTCGATGGGTTGGCCGCGTCCGACGTGAAACCGCGCTGCCTCATTCTGACCGGCAGCGGCCGCGCCTTCTCCGCCGGCGCCAATTTGCAGGGCCGCGGCGGCAACGGATTGAACAAACCGGGCGGCGCCGGGACGGCGCTGGAAACCGTATTCCATCCCTTTATCCGCAAGCTGCGCGATTTGCCCTATCCCGTAGTGACGGCGGTCAACGGCGTCGCCGCCGGCGCCGGCATGAGCGTCGCGCTGATGGGCGATCTCATCTTGTGTGCCCGCTCGGCTTATTTCCTGCAGGCGTTCCGGCGCATCGGGCTCGTGCCCGATTGCGGCTCGACCTGGCTGCTGCCGCGGCTCGTCGGCCGCGCGCGCGCGATCGAACTGTCGCTCCTGGGCGAACGGCTGCCGGCGGAAACCGCACTCGCGTGGGGCCTGGTCAATCGCGTCTATGACGACGGCGATTTAATGGGCGAAGCGCTCCGCCTCGCCCGCGATCTCGCCAAGGGCCCGACGGTTGCGCTCGCCATGATCCGCCGGCTCTACTGGGAGTCGCCGGAAAATTCCTTCGAGCAGCAAATCGATCTCGAACGCCGCTCCCAGCGCGCCGCCGCCGCGACGGGCGATTCCCGCGAAGGCATCACCGCCTTTTTGGAAAAGCGCGAGGCGAAGTTTTTGGGGGCGTAAGCGCGACGTAAAAGTCGTTCAGAATTTATTTGGTGCGGACGGCCGGACTCGAACCGGCATGGGAAGTAACTCCCGAGGGATTTTAAGTCCCTTGCGTCTACCATTTCGCCACGTCCGCGAATGCGGGCCACTTTGGCAGCCCGCAAATGCGAACCCACATAACACGTCCGCGGATGCGCACCCACACGGTCCACGATGCGAGACCCTTCAACGACGCACCGATCTTGTAGCACCGGGCATGCGCGCCCCGGAAGGAAGAACGAGACGCCGTCGACCGATTATTGCTGCGGCTTTTTCTTGGACGTCGACGCGGTCGGGCGTACGTCACCCCAAGGATCGCTCGATTCCTTCTTGTCGGGGATTTTTTGCATTGCCGCATTGTAGTCGCGGTCGGCGGCCTGGCGCTTTGCAATTTCCTCCGGGCTCGGCGGCAGTTTCGCGTTGAAGGGCACGCCGGCCGTTACCGGCGGGTCAGACGCCTGCGCAAACGCTGGGCCGGTTAGCACTGCGATGATCCCGGCCGCCCGAGCGAAAGTCCGCAGCATGGTTTTGCTCCTCCGCGCCGCCCATCTCCGTCCGGGCGCACTTTAGTCGGGAGCCGCCGCCCCTACAATCCGGCTTCGTTGATCGGCGGCTGGAAGGCGAGCCCGGTGTCCCAGGGAAAATAGATCCAGGTGTCCTGCGAGACTTCGGTGATGAAGGTGTCGACCAGCGGCCGGCCCATCGGCTTGGCGTAAACCGTCGCAAGGTGCGCGCGCGGCACGATCTCGCGCACCACTTTGGCGGTCTTGCCGGTGTCGACCAGATCGTCGACCAAGAGCACCCGCACCCCCTGCCCGCCGCCGAGGTCGACGATCGATGAGGCGACGTTTTTGAGCACCCGCAAATCACCCTGGCTGGTGCCGGTATAGCTGGACACGCAAACCGTCTCGATCAGCTTGATGCCGAGTTCGCGCGCCACAATCGCCGCCGGGACCAGCCCTCCGCGGGTGATGCAGACAATGGCCTCAAACGGGCCGGCGCCGCTCAACCGCCAGGCCAGCGCCCGGGAGTCGCGGTGAAACTGATCCCACGACACCGGAAAGACCTTGGCGGGATCCCGCGGCGGCGCGGGTTTGGCCGCCGCTTCCTCGACCTGGCTCATGCTCTGGGTCCCTACGGCAAATAGGCTCGAACCTTTCTGCCGATATCAGACCTCGCGCGATGCTGGCAATCAGGGAATTTCGTAAACTGTGGTTTCGTCGGCGATGCCGCGCAGAGCCGCCCGCTGCTTGGTCGGGCGCAAGCCCGAGTTCACCAGGATCTGCGCCGCCTTTTCGTCCTCGACGACCGACTCGGTGGCGAAAATCGCACGCGAAGAAGCCAGCCCCTGGACCCGCGCCGCCAAGTTCACCGTGTGCCCGAAATAGTCCTGGCTGTTATTGAGTGTGACGGCGAGGCAAGGCCCTTCGTGAATCCCGATCTTCAGCAGCAAATCTTCGTTCCGGCGCTCGGCGTTAATCCGCGCCATCTCCTCGCGCATCCGCAGCGCGGCCGCCAGCGCCCGGTCCGGCGTCGGGAACGTCGCCATCACCGCGTCGCCGATGGTTTTGACCACCGCCCCCGCCTCGGCTGAAACCACCTCGTAAAGGGTATGGAAGTGTTGGCGGACCAGGTCATAAGCGACCAGATCGCCGACCCGCTCATACAGCGCGGTCGAGCCCTTCAGATCGGTGAACAAGAAGGTGAGGCTCGTGATCTTGAGCCGCTGATCGACCTCGAGCGTCTCGGTGCGATAGATGTCGCGAAAGGTCTGGTTGGTGAGGAGGCGCTTGGCGGTCAGAAACTGCCGCCTGCGGCCCATCAGGTTGTGTAGCGCATCGCCGGCGATCCAAAGTCCCGGCAGCACGCGGCGATCGGTTTGATTGTCGAGCGACAACCGCAGCGGACCCGGACGCATCTCGATCGTGCCGGTGGGTGCCTTGACGTTGTTAAAAACCACGCTCAGCGTTTGTCGCTCGCGCGTCGGCTCGCCCTTGACGTCGACGAACTGCGTTGCGTGCGTGACCGGATCAAAAATAATGACAAAATCATTCGGCAACTGCACCGACAGAATGGCCTTTTCGCCCGGCGGCAGTTCGATCGAATCGATGGTGAAAGCGGCAAGGCTGTCGCCGAGCGTTTCAGGCAGATCGACGCCGGAGCCCCAGAAAATCTGCCGGTAGTATTCGGCTTCGGAGAGAGTGTCCGGACTGTGCGCCGCAATCCGGCGCACGCGCGGACTCACGGTGAAGGCCACCTCAACCATCTCGTCGAGCGTCGGCTCGTAGCCGGCCGCACACAACGCGCAATCGTATTCGACCCGGCTTATCGTCTTGAGCGTGGCGCCGGCATCCAGGACGCCGCCGCATCCGGGGCAAAGGACGTTCCAGGATAATTCGAAAATGCCAAGCCGCGACGCGTGCAGAAACGCGGCAATAATTTTCTCTTCGTTAAGACCGGTCTTGTCGGCAAATGCCAGCACGTTGACCCGGCACAGGTCTCGGTCGGACCCCTCACGCACCAACGATTCAATGGCTGCGGCGCAACTGGGATCCGAAGACTGCCGTAGCACACCAAAGAGGGCTTCGGTTTCGCTCATCGGCGACTTCTCTCTTCCGGCCGAGCGGTTCGAACGTAACTATCGTGAGTCGCCACCGCAAGGAGCTTCGCCGTGAGGCGGCTTCCGCGCGTTATCACGCCGATTTGAGCCCGCGAAGCGCTATTCGGCGGCGAGTTGCATACGGACGCGCTTGAGCATCGCCTCGACCGCCGCTTTGACGGCGGCGAGCCTTGCCGGATCGCGCGAGCGCATCACCACGTGCGCATTGGCGCCGCGGTTTTCGTCCATGAACGGATAGGAGCCGATGATCACATCGGGATTGGCCTTGGCCACGGCGCCGAGCTCGGTGCCGATATCGCCTTCGCGGCAGTCGGCGCGCACTGTCTCCGACAGCATTTTCGCACCGGTCTGGAGCTGTGGCGTGACGTATTCGAGCATGGCCTGCATCACCTGCGGAATACCCGCCATGACGATGACGTTGCCGATGCGAAAGCCTGGCGCCGCGGAGACGTTATTGAGTACGAGTTCGCCGCCCTTGGGCACCCGCGTCATGCGCATGCGCGCCTCGTTCATCAGGCCGCCGGTCTTCGCAAGGCGCGCGGTCAGGATTTCGACCGCCTGCGGGTGATAGTCGATCGGCACACCGAACGCCTTGGCCACGGCGTCTGCGGTTATGTCGTCGTGGGTCGGACCGATGCCGCCGGTCGTGAACACATAGGTGTAGCGCGTGCGCAGCGCGTTGAGCGCGGCGACGATCTCCGGCTCTTCGTCGGCCACGACGCGGACTTCCTTCAGGTCGATGCCAAGCGCGGTAAGATATTCGGCGGTATAGCCGATGTTCTTGTCCTTCGTGCGCCCGGAGAGGATCTCGTCGCCGATGACCAAAAGCCCGGCGGTGATGACCTCGCCATCGCGCGTCGTTTTGTTGTCGGTCGCGTCGCTCATTCCGGATCATGCTCTAGCGCGGCAACCGCGGCCGCTCAAGCGGTGCGCCTTCGGACCCGGCACGAGCGCAACGCAAGCCGGCTTTTCCGCATTGCGATTTCCCGGTGTATATGTCACGCAAGGAATAGGGAGAGAAACGTCATGAATTTTTCTATTTCGGAGCGGCAAAAGCATTGGCGCGACCGCGTCATCGCGTTCATGGACGCGCATGTTTACCCGGCGGTCGAGACTTATGACCGGCAAGACGCCGAAGGCGAGCGCTGGAAGATCATCCCGGTCCTCGAACAGCTTAAAGCCAAGGCCAAGGCCGAAGGCCTGTGGAATCTGTTCCTGCCGCCGTCTCCGCAGCACGACGAGGGCGAATTCCACGGTGCCGGATTGACCAACCTCGATTATGCGCTCTGCTCGGAGCAGATGGGCCGCGTCTCCTGGGCGTCGGAGGTGTTCAATTGCTCGGCGCCCGACACCGGCAACATGGAAGTGTTGCATCGCTACGGCTCGCCGGAACAAAAAGCCAAATGGCTCAAGCCGCTCCTTGCCGGCGAAATCCGCTCGGCCTTTCTGATGACCGAACCGGCGGTCGCTTCGTCGGACGCGACCAATATCGAAACGTCGATCAAGCGTGACGGCGACCACTACGTCATCAACGGCCGCAAATGGTGGTCGTCGGGCGTCGGCGATCCGCGCTGCAAGATCGCCATCGTCATGGGCAAGACCGATCCAAGCCGCGCCCGCCACGAGCAGCAATCGCAAATCCTCGTGCCGCTGGATACGCCGGGCCTCAAAGTCCTGCGCATGCTGCCGGTCTTCGGGTTCGATGACGCTCCCCACGGCCACGCCGAAGTACTCTTGGAAAACGTCCGCGTGCCGGCCGCCAACCTCCTGCTCGGCGAAGGCCGCGGCTTCGAAATCGCGCAAGGGCGCCTCGGCCCGGGTCGGATTCATCACTGCATGCGCACGCTCGGCGCCGCCGAAGTGGCGCTCGAGAAAATGACCAAACGGCTATTGTCGCGCACCGCCTTCGGCAAGAAGATCGCCGAACAGTCGATCTGGGAACAGCGCATGGCCGAAGCGCGCATCGACATCGAGATGACGCGGCTCCTTTGTCTGAAGGCCGCCGACATGATGGACAAGGTCGGCAACAAGGCGGCGCAGCTCGAAATCGCGATGATCAAGGTGGCGGCGCCCCGCGTCGCGCTCAAGGTCATCGACGACGCGATCCAGGCGCATGGTGGCATGGGCGTGACTACCGACGCGGGCCTTGCCAAGACTTACGCCCACATCCGCACCTTGCGGCTCGCCGACGGTCCGGACGAAGTGCACAACCGGGCGATTGCGCGTCTCGAAATGCGCAAATACACCAACGCGCGGGTTTAGGCGGCCGGTCAACGGACGTCCCGCAATCTCTGCGCCATCGCCGATTCAGGCGATCGTTACGCCGCCGTCGACGACGATGGTCTGTCCGGTCATGAAGCTGCCGGCCTGCGACGCAAGCAAAATCGCCGCGCCCGCAATCTCGTCCGGTTCGCCGATGCGGCCGAGCGGCGTCTGCTCGTTGCGTTTTTGCAGCATGTCCGGATTTTCCCACAGCGCGCGCGCAAAATCGGTACGGATCAATCCAGGCGCGATGCAGTTGACCCGCACATTGTGCGGGCCGAGCTCGACGGCGAGATTGCGCGCGAGCTGCATATCCGCCGCCTTGGAGATGCAGTACGTGCCAATCACCGGTGAGCCGCGCAAACCACCGATGGACGAAATGATGATGATCGAGCCGTCCTTGCGCGCGATCATTTGCGGGGCGACGAGCGTAATCAACCAATGATTCGAGACGATGTTGTTGTCGAGGATCTTGCGTAATTGCTCGTCGTTGATGGTGTGCATCGGCCCGTAGTGCGGGTTCGAGGCGGCGTTGCAGACCAGCACATGGATTTGGCCGAAGGCCCGGGTCGTTTCGGCCACGAGCCGTTGCAAGTGTTCCTTCGAGGAAATATTCGCGGCGATCGCGATAGCGCGCTCGTCGCCGTGCTTGGCGTTGATCGCAGCCGCCACTTCGCGGCACGGTTCGAGGTTGCGCGAAGAGACGACAACCCTTGCGCCGTGTTCGGCCATGCGTTCGGCGATCGCACGCCCGATGCCGCGCGATGAACCGGTGACGACGACGACTTTTCCGCTGAGGTCGAATAGCGACACGGCCCGTTCCTTCCCCCTGAATATCATGTATTTTGCGGCTGAGCTTATGCAGCCGAGAGCAACCCGGCAAGCCGCACAAGGGAAACGCCGATGTCCGCCATCAATGCCGTAACCAACCTGACCCGCGAAGGCGATATCGCCGTGGTGACGATCGATTCACCGCCGGTCAACGCGTTGTCGGCGAATGTGCGCAACGGGCTGCGCGACGGCGTCGGACAAGCGGCGGCCGACCCGGCGGTCAAGGCCATCGTCGTCATTTGCGGCGGACGCACCTTCATCGCCGGCGCCGACATCGCCGAGTTCGGCAAACCGTCGACCGGCGCAACGCTTCCGGAAATCCAGGGCGTGCTGGAGGGCGGCCCAAAGCCGGTCATCGCCGCAATCCACGGCACCGCCCTCGGCGGCGGTTTTGAGACGGCATTGATGTGTCATTACCGCGTCGCCGTGCCGTCGGCGAAATTTGGACTGCCCGAAATCAAGCTCGGCCTCATTCCCGGCGCTGGCGGCACGCAGCGCCTGCCGCGTTTGAGCGGCGTGGAGAATGCGCTGAACGCAATTCTCTCCGGCACGCCGTTCGGGGCCAAACAGGCGCTGGAATGGGGCGTGGTCGATGCGGTCGTCGACGAAGGCAAATTGCGCAAGGGCGCGATCGCCTTCGCCCGCAAAGTCATCGACACCCATATGCCGCTGCGCAAAATCCGCGACCTCAACGACAAGATCGAGGCGGCGCGCGGTCACCCCGAGATCTTCAACAATGTCCGCCGCGAGAATGCCCGCAAGTTTCGCGGCTTTGAAACCTGGGAGGTGGCGATTCGCGCCGTGCAGGCAGCCGTCGACCTGCCCTTCGACGAGGGCATGAAGCTCGAGCGGCAGCTGTTCCTCGACCTTGTTCCGAGCGCACAATCGCGCGCGCAGCGTTACGTGTTCTTTGCCGAGCGCAAGGTGTGGAAGATCGCCGATGTGCCCGACGACACGCCTACGCTGCCGATCAAAAAAGTCGGCGTCATCGGGGCCGGCACCATGGGCGGCGGCATTTCGATGAACTTTCTCAACGCCGGAATTCCGGTGACGATCGTCGAGATGGCGCAGGAGGCGCTCGACCGCGGCCTGGGTACGATCCGCCGCAACTACGACAACACCGCCAAGAAAGGCCGGCTGACGCAGGCCGATGTCGAAACGCGCATGGGCCTGCTCAATCCCACGGTCCAGCTCGACGCGTTATCCGATTGCGACCTCATCATCGAGGCTGTTTATGAAAACATGGAGATCAAAAAAAGCGTTTTTGCCAAACTCGACAAGATCGCCCAACCGGGTGCGATCCTCGCCTCCAACACCTCCTATCTCAACATTGACGAGATTGCCTCGGCGACCAACCGGCCGGACCACGTTATCGGTATGCATTTCTTCTCGCCGGCGAACGTCATGCGTCTTTTGGAAGTCGTCCGCGGCGCCAAGACCGCAAAGCCGGTGGTCGCGACCGTGATGCAGCTCGCGCGCAAGATCGGCAAGATCGCGGTTCTGGTGGGCGTCTGCTACGGGTTTGTCGGCAACCGCATGCTGGCGCAGCGCCAGCGCGAGGCGCAAAAACTCATCCTCGAAGGCGCCATGCCCTGGGACGTCGATCGCGTGATCTACGATTTCGGTCTGCCGATGGGTCCGTTTGCCATGAGCGACCTTGCCGGCCTCGACATCGGCTGGTCCAAAGACACGAGCAAGTCGTCGACCATCCGCGAGATTCTCTGTGAACTGGATCGGCGCGGGCAGAAAACCGGCGCCGGCTTTTACGATTACGACGAGCAGCGCAACGCCAAGCCGTCGCCGGTGGTGGAGAAAATCATCCTCGATTTCGCCGCCAAGCGGGGCATCAACCGGCGCACAATCCCGGATGAGGAAATTCTCGAACGCTGCATCTATCCGATGATCAACGAAGGCGCCAAGATCCTCGAAGAGGGCAAGGCGCAGCGCGCTTCGGATATCGATATCGTCTGGATCAACGGCTACGGCTGGCCGGTCTATCGCGGCGGCCCGATGTTCTACGCCGACCTCATCGGTCCCGATAAGGTGCTGGCCAAACTCAAGGAGTTCGCGGCCACTATGGGCGACGATTTCCAGCCCGCGCCGTTGCTCGAAAGCGTCGTGGCGGAGAAGAAACGCTTGGCGGACCTCTAGCCAGCGCCAGCGCGCCACCACTGTGATCACAACGCCTAATTCATGGGCAATTATGATACAGGCGTACGGGCTCACCCCTTCCCGTCGCCCGCCGGAACTGGCGCGAAGATTGCTACGCTTGTGCCACCGCCGTTGATACGGCAGGGAATTCGAGTTCGCGCTCGAATGGGCCGGGGATCGATATGTTTGACGAGATGAGGGGCAGCGAAGGCGCGGTCCGGCCGGCCTACGCCGAGCTGTCGCATTGGCTAGCCGAGATTCCCCCCGACGTGCTCGATTTCCGCCGCCGCGAAGCGGAGCATTTCTTCCGCCGTATCGGTATCACCTTTGCCGTCTATGGCGACGCCGAGGCGCAGGAGCGCCTCATTCCTTTTGATGTCATTCCGCGCATCCTTGCCGCGAGCGAATGGGAGACATTGCGGCGCGGCCTGGAGCAACGCGTCAAGGCCATCAATGCCTACATCAAGGATGTCTATAACCGCCGCGAGATCTTGCGAGCCGGCGTCGTGCCCGAGGACCTGGTCTTTCAGAATCCGGTGTTTCGCCCGGAGATGAACGGACAAAAGGTGCCGCACGACATCTATGTCCACGTCGCCGGCATCGACATCATCCGCGTCGACGCCGACAATTTTTATGTGCTCGAAGACAATGCGCGCACGCCGTCGGGCGTGTCTTACATGCTGGAAAACCGCGAGATCATGCTGCGGCTGTTTCCCGAGCTGTTCTCGCGATATCGCGTGGCGCCGGTCGAAAATTATCCGGACGAATTATTGGCGACGTTAAAATCGATCGCGCCGCCGACGGCATCCGGCGAGCCGACTGTCGTGTTGCTGACGCCGGGCGTCTACAACTCCGCCTATTACGAGCATTCCTTCCTCGCCGACAAGCTCGGAGTCGAATTGGTTGAGGGTCGCGATCTGGTCGTGAAAAACGACATCGTCTATATGCGCACGACCGAAGGCTTGACGCGCGTCGACGTCATCTACCGCCGCATCGACGACGACTTCCTCGACCCGCTGGTCTTTCGTCCCGATAGCGCGCTCGGCGTGCCCGGTCTGATGTCGGCCTACCAGGCAGGCCAGGTCACGCTTGCCAATGCGGTCGGCACCGGCATCGCCGACGACAAAGCGGTCTACAGCTACATGCCGGAGATCGTGAAGTTCTATCTCGGCGAGGAACCGCTCCTCAAAAACGTTCCGACCTGGCGCTGCCGGGAGCCCGAGCATCTCGCTTATGTTCTCGATCATATCGAGGAGCTGGTGGTGAAAGAGGTGCATGGTTCGGGCGGATACGGCATGTTGATCGGGCCGAAGGCCGACAAGGTCGCGATCACCGCCTTCCGCGCCAAACTCAAATCCGATCCGACGAATTTCATCGGCCAGCCGACGCTGGCGCTCTCGACTTGCCCGACCTGCGTCGAGGAGGGCATTGCGCCGCGCCACGTCGACCTGCGCCCCTTTGTGCTCGCCGGGCGCGATCAAATCCGCATCGTGCCGGGAGGGCTCACGCGCGTGGCTCTGAAGAAAGGCTCGCTGGTGGTCAATTCGAGCCAGGGCGGCGGCACCAAGGACACGTGGGTCTTAGACGGCTGATTCGATGCTCTCACGCACGGCTGATAACCTCTACTGGCTTGCCCGCTACGTCGAGCGGGCGGAGTATCTGGCGCGCATTCTGGAAACCACGTACCGGCTGACCGCGCTGCCGATCGCCTATGTCGGCTCGACCAACGAATGGGAATCCGCGGTCGCGACCGCCGGCTGCGCGAGCGCCTTCTTTGCCACCTATCCAGAGGCCAACGAGGAAACGGTCACGGAATTCCTCGCCTTTTCGCCCAACAATCCGTCCTCGATCCGCAATTGCATCGAGACAGCGCGCCTTAACGCGCGGTCAGTGCGCACCGCACTGACCATCGAGATGTGGGACACCATCAACAGCGCCTGGCTTGAGCTCAAGAAGTGGGGCAACGGTCCGCGCTCGCGCGAGGAATTCGCGCGATTTCTGCGCTGGGTGCAGGAAGCCTCGCTGCGCTTCGACGGCTCGGCCTATCGCACCATGCTGCGCAATGACGCCTATTGGTTCTCACGGCTCGGACTTTTCATCGAACGCGCCGACAACACCGCGCGCATCCTCGACGTCAAGTATCATCTGCTGCTGCCGGCCGACGAACGGGTTGGCGGACCGCTCGATTATTTCCAGTGGGCTTCGATCCTGCGTTCGGTGTCGGCGTTGACGTCCTATCACTGGGTCTATCGGGAAAACGTCAAACCCTGGCTGGTCGCCGACCTGCTCATGCTCAAGGACGAGATGCCGCGCTCGCTCGCCAGTTGCTATGAGAACCTAGTGCAGAATCTCGATCGCATTGCCGGCCGCTATGGCCGCCAGGGCAACGCGCAGCGGCAGGCACGCGCCGTCCGCGCGCGGCTGCAGAACAGCCGCATTGAGGCGATATTCCAGACTGGGCTGCACGAATTCATCGGCGATTTCGTCGACGACAACAACGCGCTCGGCACCGCGATTGCGCAGCAATATCTCATGTAAGCGGACGGCGCGCGACAGACGCGGCCGCGTCGTCTATCATCCGCCTTCTGATTTCAATTATCCGTCGCCGATATGCGCCTGCGCATCGCTCATACGACCACCCACCGCTACGAGCCGCCGGCGGCCAGCGTGATCCAAGTGCTGCGGCTCACACCGCGCAACCACGAAGGCCAGTACGTTATCGGTTGGCGGATCGACATATCCGCGGATCTGCGTCTCAATGCGCATGAGGATGCATTCGGCAATCTCACCCACGTCCTGACCGCCGACGGACCATTCGAAGCACTCAGCATCCAGGTCGAAGGCGAGGTCGAAACGCAAAATACCGACGGCATCGTGCGCGGCACGCTGGAGCGGTTTCCGCTAGGCATGTTTCTACGCGACACGCCTTTGACGCAGGCCGACCTCGCCATTCGCGATTTTGCTCTGGGTGTCCGGGCAGCCAACAGCGGCGACAGGCTTGCCGAACTGCACGCGCTGCTCGAGGAGCTGCACGAGGGCATGATCCGGGAGAACGACACCTCGCGGCCGCCGACGGCGATGGCTGCGGAGGTTTTCGCCCGTAAACGCGGCGTCACCCACGATCTCACCCACGTTTTCATCGGCGCGGCGCGTAGCCTGGAGATTCCAGCGCGCTACATCGCCGGCTATCGCTGCGGCGGCGCCGGCGCAGCTCCGCACAGCGGCCACGCCTGGGCCGAAGCGCATGTCGAGGGCTTGGGCTGGGTCGGCTTCGACGTCGCGAACTGTGTTAGCCCGACTGACGCCTATGTGCGGGTCGCGGTCGGACTTGATGCGCTTGGCGCCGCGCCGGTACGCGGCACCCGCTACGGGTTGGGAGAAGAAACACTGGCGGTCGCCATCCGGGTTGACCAGTAAGCAGGCGCTTGGCGCCATTGCCGCAAAAGCTTGGCGGCCGCTATAAGGATGACGCGAAAAGCGGGCGGGATTCGATGACTTATTGCTGCGGCATTCTTGTGCGCGAAGGGCTGGTGATGTTCGGCGACACGCGCACCAACGCCGGCGTCGATAACATCGCCACCTTTCGCAAGCTGCATGTTTTCACCAATCCCGGGAAGCGCATCATGGCGCTCGCTTCGGCGGGAAATCTGTCGATTACCCAGTCGGTCGTCAGCATCTTGACCGAGGGCTACGACAACCCGGAAACCGGCGAACACGACACGTTGATGAACGCCCCGACGATGTTCCAGGCCGCCCAGCGGGTGGGATATGTGATCCGCACGATCCATTCCACCGAGGCCAAGGCGCTCGAGGCTTCGGACGTCAATTTCGACGTCTCGTTTCTGTTCGGCGGCCAGATTGCCGGCGAACGCATGCGGCTGTTCATGGTCTATTCGGCCGGCAACTTCATCGAATGCACCACCGATACGCCCTACCTGCAGATCGGCGAACATAAATACGGCAAGCCGGTGCTCGACCGCGCCGTCGGTTATGGCATGGACCTTTACGACGCGCTCAAAGTCGGCCTCGTCTCCATCGATTCGACCATGCGTTCGAATTTGAGCGTCGGCATGCCGATCGACCTTCTGGTCGTGCGGCGCGACGCCTGCGACGCCGAGCTGATCTACCGCATCGAGCCGGGCGAGCCGTATTTCACCGACCTGCGCGAACGCTGGTCGGCGGCGCTGCGCGCCGCCCATATCGCCATTCCGCGCCCTCCCTACAGCAATAAGCGGTAACGGCGGACGCCGACCCCTAAAAACTGGCCGAAATTTACGCGGCATTAACCGCGGTAACGATTTCGGCCTGCATTGGCCGCGCCAGCGCTTGTGCCGGCTAACCGCAAGCCAATGGCAATCTTTTTCGCTTTATGGTCGCGGCAACCGAGAACACCGCCAGGGTGGGAATGTGAACACTTCGGCGCCGCCGGAATTCGCCGAGGGCAACAAGCCGTCGCGCTGGGAACAGGCGCGCCTGAGCCTGATGTTGCCTGTCGGCCTGATCGTCGCCGTCGCGGTCAGCTGCCTGATCATTGCGATGATCACGTCGGCGCGCCGCGCCGACGAGGTTTCGTTCGACCGCGAACAGCAATTGATTCAGAAAGCGATCGTGGCGCGCGCCGCGCGACTTTTACGCGAAGTCGAGAGCGTTGCCGCGACCAGCGGCGCCACCAAGGAAATTCGGCTTGAATACGATGCTCCATGGGTCGAGCACCGCGTCGGCAACTGGCTCGAGGCCTTCTTCGACCACGACCTAGTTCTGGTCGTCGACGGCACCGACCACGTCGAATACGCCCGCTCGCGATCGTCCGGCGATGCCGAAACCGTCGACCTGCCGGCCGAACTGACGAATGTTCTCGATTTCATGCGCGGACGGCTTGCCGCGCCGCCCATCCACGCGATCACCGTTACGGCGGTGCCGGACCCGCACCTGCCCGGCCGCTCGACCGCCTTCATCGAGCGCGTCAGCGAAAAGCCGGCGTTGGTCGCCGCGGTCGCCATTGGTTCGGACAGCGACCTTGCCGCCGGCAATGCCGGCGCGCCAGTCGTCATGTCGATCAGATTTATCGATGACGAACTCTTGCACGAGGTCGGCAATCGGCTGCAGCTGACCGGCTTGCACGCGGCCGACGATTCCGCCCCGGCCGGCGACAAGCCGGTGACCACCCTCGCCGACCCGCAAGGCGGCCCCATCGCTCGCCTGACCTTTACTCCATCCAAGCCCGGCGGCCAGATCGCCGGAAGCGTGCTTCCCTTCGTCGCCATAGCGATCGCCGGCTTCGCGCTGCTTGGAGGTCTGTTATTGCGCCATACCCGGCGTACCGAGCAGGCCATCGCCGCCGGCGAAACCCGCTTGCGGCATCTGGCGCTGCACGATCCGGTGTGCGGCCTTCCCAACCGCATTTACTTCGGCGAGCGCCTGGAAAGCGTCATCGGCGAAGTGCGGCGCGGCGGTCCGTCGGCGGCGGTGTTCTATATCGACCTCGACCACTTCAAGGACGTCAACGACACGCTCGGGCATCACATCGGCGATGAGCTCATCCTCAACGTAACCAAACGGCTGAGCCACATCATGCGCGGCGACGATCTCGTCGCCCGCCTCGGCGGCGACGAATTCGCCATCATCACCACCTGCGCGTCGGACTCCTATTCGCTGCAGGCGATCGCCGGCCGGATCATCACCGGCGTTTGCGCACCCTATACGATCAACGGCCACAACATCATCATCGGCGCATCGATCGGCATCGCCGTCATCGACCGGCGCGCCCGCGACGCCGCCGACATTCTGCGTTATGCCGACATGGCGCTTTACCGCGCCAAGAACGAAGGCCGCAACCGCGCATGCATTTACGACGCGGCCATGGACGCCGATCTGTCGCAGCGCAAGTTGCTCGAAGGCGATCTGCTGCAAGCCATCAGGAACGACGGGCTGGCGGCGGCCTATCAGCCGATCGTCAACGCCAGCGGCGACACCATGATCGGCGTCGAAGCGCTGGCGCGCTGGACCCATCCGACCATGGGCGTGATCACGCCTTCGGTTTTCATCCCGATCGCCGAACATTCGGGGCTCATTGTCGAACTCGGCGAATGGATGCTGCGGCGCGCTTGCCTCGATGGCCGCGATTGGCCGGGCTTGACGGTGGCGGTGAACGTTTCGCCGCTGCAATTCCGCCGCTCGGACTACGTCGACGTGGTCGAGCGCATCCTCAAAGAGACCAACTTCGATGCGAGCCGCCTGGAGTTGGAGCTCACCGAAAGCACGCTCCTTGGCAACCTGGAGACCGCCGAACTTTCCATGCTGCGGCTCAAAGCCATCGGCGTACGTTTTGCGCTCGACGATTTCGGCACCGGCTATTCCAGTCTGCAATATCTGCGGCGTTTCCCCTTCGACAAGCTCAAGATCGACCACAGCTTCGTGCGCAGTATCGAGACTGCGCCGGACGCAGCCGCCATCGTGCATGCGATCGTCAGCCTCGGCCGCGGCCTTGGCATGCGCGTCACCGCCGAAGGCGTGGAGAACGCCGAACAGCATCTGTTCCTGCGCGCCGCCGGCGTGCACTCCATGCAAGGCTATCGCTTCGGCCGGCCTGGTCCGGGCGCCGACATCACCACCCGGCTCGCCGCCCCCGAGCGATATCGCGTCGGCAACCCCGACGAAGAAATCGCGCTGGCGAGCTGACTGCCACCCCTCTCCCCGCCCGCGGGGAGAGGTGATATTCCCGCCGATTGAGAGCACGAGAGGGAGAGCGCCATGGCAGCGCAGAAAATCGCATTGATAACCGGGGCGGGCTCCGGGATCGGCCGGGCCGCCGCACTCGCCTTGTCCCATGACGGATTCACCGTCGTGCTGGCGGGGCGGCGCGCCGACAAGCTCGAAGCGGTGGCGCACGAATTGGACGGCCCCACGCTCGTGATACCGGCCGATGTGCAGGAACCGGCCTCGATCCTGGCGTTGTTCGACAAAATCAAAGACGCGTTCGGACGCCTCGATCTTCTGTTCAACAACGCCGGCATCAGCATGCGCGGCATGCCGATCGAAGAGATTCCGCTCGAGCGCTGGCAGGCGGTCGTCGCCACCAACCTGACCGGGCTGTTTTTGTGCACGCAACAAGCGATCAAGATCATGAAGGCGCAAAGCCCGCGCGGCGGCCGTATCATCAACAACGGCTCGATTTCCGCACACACGCCGCGGCCCGGCACCGCGCCTTATACCGCCACCAAACACGCGGTCACCGGACTGACCAAACAAACCGCGCTTGATTGCCGCGACTACGACATATGCTGCGGCCAGATCGACGTGGGCAATGCCGCGACCCCGCTCACCGAGAAGATGGCCGAGGGCATGTTGCAGCCGGACGGCCGGATCGCTCCCGAAGCGCGCATGAATGTCGATGACGTCGGCCGCGCCGTCGCCTACATGGCAAGCTTGCCGCTTGATGCCAATGTGCTGTTCATGACGGTGATGGCGAACAAGATGCCTTATGTCGGCAGAGGATAGTTTCGCTCCTTGTCCAACTACGAGGACGTTTTGCTCAAATCAACCCTGTTCGACTAGAATGCTTGTATGCTCGACGGCTGGCATGAATTCTACATGTTGCTCGGCACCGCTGCCGCGGCGCTGGTCGCGCTCTTGTTCGTCGCCACCTCGATCGGCATCGGGCTGATCACCATTGCGCGCGGCAGCCCGACCCACACCTATACGAGCCCGATTGTCTTTCACTACACCTACGTCCTATTTGTGAGCCTGGTCGCGCTCATTCCGATCAACACGGACTGGTCGCTGTCGGCGACTGTCGGCGTCAGCGCGGCCGGTGCGTTCTTGTTTCATCTTTGCCCGTGTCATGAGGGGCACGACGCGTGACCTTGATGACCGCCTGGGATACGGCTTAAGTCCTCTGGTCGCTTACGCCACCACGCTCGCCGCGGCGATCTTGCTGTTCGAGCGATCCGCCATCGGCCCGCCGCTGTTGGCCGGCGCGCTGATGCTGCTGCTGCTGATCAACATCCGCAACGCCTGGGATTTGACCTTGTTCTTCGCGCAGCAGCAGAACGAGCGCAAACGCGAGTCGGGTTCGACTCAAAGCTAATCGAGCACCGTGACGCAGATCTTGGCGCCGGCATTTACCTTCGCCAGCGTCTTCACATCGCCCAAGGCCTTCGCCCAAATATTGCACGGGCTCGCCAGCCGCGTCTCGTCGGCCTTGGAGATCGGCGTACGTCCGTAGCCCAACGCAATCGCATGGCCGTCTGGCCAGTAGGCAATTTCTCCGGGCGTTACCACGGCGCGCGCGTCCTTTTCACGCGCCACCACGACCGGAATTTCGAAATAGACTTCCTCGCCCCAGGTCAGCGCCGAGCCCGCGATCGGCAGCGCGGCCGCGATTGCTTCGGCGGTCGGCGTGTCGAGAAGCTCGGCGTCAAGCGTCACTGGGCCGAAATCGAAGCGAATACGCATCGTCTGTCCTTTGCTGACCCACCTCCCCGGCGGGGTGGTGAAAGAATCTACGCCGCACCTTTCGTCATTGCGAGAAGCGTCCGCGGCGAAGCAATCTGCTCTCGCGGTGCGTCCCGCTCCTTCTCGCCGAAGGAGCTGCGGGCGCCTAACCGCCAGACTCAAGAATCGCGGCCACGCCCCCTCACCCGGATTGCTTCGCAATCCGACCTCTCCCGCACGCGGGGAGAGGAAAAAACAATCGCATTTCCGCGACGCTCCTCTGCGCCCGAGTTTTGTTCACCACGACCACACCACCAAGACCCTCTCTTTCTTTTAGATTGGCCTCCGTACCGCGCATGATCCCGAAAAGTGCGGTTGCGGTTTTCGGAAAAAGATCATGCGCCGGCGAAAAAGGAAGCGAAGCGCCGAAAGGCGCATCCAACCAATGGCCGTGCATTAACGGAGCACGGCAGCGCATATCGGAGCCCGCTCGCCTTCCGGCGCTCCACTGCGGCACTTGTCGCAGCGACCGAACGCGTCGACTCGGCCCAGGCCGCGCTTCACGCGATCGAGAGGATGCGGGCGTTACCCGCACCGTCGACTGCGCTTAAGCCAAGCACCTGGCGCCCCGGTCGTCATGCCGGAGGGGTCGATGCCCGGACCGCCCGGGAGCAGGGTTACAAGCCCTGCCCGCAGGAACCGCACTCGCTCCGCTGTCAGGAGTGCCCTCATGATGGCGCCTTCACTGAGCGAGATGAGGTGGGCGGCTATATATCAATGTGACCCGATGGTGGAAAAAGCCGAGTCCGGTCAATGGCTTAGGATACACCGCCATAGATGCGCCGGAAGCGAAAATGACGGCGGGTTTGGCTGCGGCCGGGACGCAAGCGGTCACGGATTCTGACGATGCTACAACGTGGCAATCGGGAGTTCGATTTCTGGGGCCTCCACGCATTCAAACTCTACGGCATTTTCTGACATCCGTTGACCATCCAGAATGGGTTTGGGAACTGCGACGTTCAGAATGTAATCCGCATCTGATCGCGGAGGATTTGGTTTTAGGAACGCAAATAACAATGGGCGAACTATTCGCCTTGGCCGTTGGGTTTTTCC
>Ga0181537_10000863_pt1 | contig 28249 bp, 20 predicted proteins | sample PEATcosm2014_Bin_39_FD_119765 | JGI IMG/M metagenome (GOLD analysis project Ga0181537, IMG submission 119765) | Peatland microbial communities from MTU Mesocosm Facility, Houghton, MI, USA - PEATcosm2014_Bin23_10_metaG | ecosystem: Environmental > Terrestrial > Soil > Wetlands > Peat | place...
ATCGGACCCGGCGTTCGATCCCACCGTCCCGTATCCCTGGATCAGGCTTTCGTTCGTCAGCGTATAGCCGACGCTGTTGGTGCCGATCTGGCCGCCGGTCAGCGTCACGTTCCCGGGCCCCGAAAGGGTGGTGTTATCGACAAGCTGCAAATTGCCAGTCAGCGCCAGCGTGCTGCCGGCGCTGGTTCCAAGGTTCAGCGTCCCTTGGATGCTGGTGGTGGTGCCGTTCCCGCCGGTGTAGGTGCTCCCGTCGCTGAGAGTGATCGCGCCCTGGGTTGAACCGTCGAGGGTCGCCGAACCGAGCGTCTGCATCACACCGCCCCCCAGGGTGTTCAGCGTGCCGCCCTGGATCTTGGTACCTACATCCACTGTGCCGCCATTGGCTGTGATGTTGCCGCCGCTATTGTTGATCGGAGCTGAGGTCGAGAGATACAAGACGCCTCCACTGGTCGCCTCAAAGGTTCCGGTATTGGTGATCGAACCTCCAGTACCGCCAACGGTGAGAACGTTGCCGCTTGAGTTCGCGTTGATCGTTCCGCTGTTGCTCAGGCTCAAATTCTGATAATCGATACCGGCGTTAGACCCAATCAGGCCGTATCCATTGATCGTGCTCTGGTTAGTCAGCGTGTAGCCGACGCTGTTGGTGCCGATCTGCCCGCTCGCCAGGGTAAGCGTGCCAGTTCCTGACAACGTCAGATTGTTGGCCAACTGCAACTCGGAGTTGCCCGTAATCGACCCGTTGTTGCCGATCGACCCGCCGGCAACGGTGAAACCTGCATTCAGATCCAGAGATGTCCCCGTACCCATCGACAGCGTCCCGACCTCAACGCCCGAATTCAACTGCACCGGGTTATTCACCGTGCTATTAATGACCGCATTGGCCGAGGAGCTGTTGGGGACCGAATTCCCGTTCCAGTTGTTGGCGAAGTTCCAGCTGTTGCTGTCAATGCCGTTCCACTGCTGCGACCATGCCGAGGCGGAACCAAACCACGCCAGTGCCAGAATTGTGAGTGCGGCCGGTAACCAGCCGAGACCTGGGAAGCTGCCCCTGAACGCCTGTGCTCTCATTGAGCCCTCTCCTCGAATTGCGTTTACGTGCGGTGATCACAACCCGCTGTCTGGCTGCGGAACATCCTGGACGTGTTGGCGTTTATCTAATCTCTGCTGCACCGGGAGATTCGTCATCCTGTAGCTTCCCGGTTCGCCCCATTTACTTGCCCGCTTGCTTGATCAGTTGAGCCACTCTTGAATCCGCGCCGACCGGCTCGACAAATACGATCGATTTTTCGTTCAGAATCATACGGTCGGGGCCGTGCAGTTCATGGCCGCGCTGAATCAGCACCATCCCCGACGGCTGTTTTGTATTGGGATCAACCGGACCCGGTTGAACATAAAACACATCGTGAAGCACAGGCCACGGAGAACCGAGCCCTTCCAGCTTGCCGAAATACACAGCCCCGTTGGTCAGCAAGACCGCATAGTACTTCTGGCTATCGATGGCGGCGCTGGCCGGAACCTCGCTTGCGGGTCGAGCCCCATGGCAACTGGAAACCATTCCCGCGCCAAGCATCAGGACAAGCAACAAGATGCCCCGGCGGCAACGGTACCAAAGGTCGTGCGCGGGCAATATGGCCGGCTCACTCACTCCACCGCCCCGGACGGCCGTAGCCGCCGGCGAATCAATCGTCAAATTCATGCAAAGCTCTCCGTAAACAAGCTCATTCCCGAGACGGAACCGCGAGAGAGCCTTGAAAATGTTGAGGATTTTAGTTCGTGAGGAATTCGGATCGGCTGGAGATAGAAACCCGAAGATCCAAATGACTTGGACCGCTGATGAGCGGGTCTCCGATCATGCACAGACATGGGGAAAATCGCAGCTTTCAGTCGTGCCGTTTGCGCGGATTGTCAAAAACGACATCGGCGCTTTTATGGGAGGGGGAACTCTCAGCCGCGCATTCAGGATGCAATTTTGTAGCCAAAGTTTATCGATGATAATAAAGGACTTAGCAAGCTATATACCGGCCCAGGTGCAATTTCCTGCAAGTCCGTGAGTATTTCTCTGCCGTCGCCGTTGGCTTTCCTCCACCGGCAAAGCCGACCCTCGGGCGATGAAAGCCGACCCTCGGGCGATGAAACTGGGTGCCCCACCCTCGCCGCGTCTTTGTTTTTGCGGCTAGAGTGGGATCGTTGACACCACTTCAATCTGGTCGAACTTGAATTCCTCATTCCTGCCAGAGAACGGAATCAGCGCTCAACTTAAGGCCCCTGCCGCACCAGCGGCAATGGCTGCTCCCCATCCCCCGGTTCCTGTCTTCTATTGTCTTGATCCTTTGCCAGGTATGACGGTGATTTTCTATTACCAATTAGTCATAACGTCTCAGGCGTGCAGCCGAAAGTGACACGAATCGCGCACCGATGAGAGCCGGGGTTAGATTCCCCGATTGTCAATTCCAAATGAAACTCCCTCAATACGGTCTCAAGACCGTCTTTTTGCGACCGAAACGCCCCGCGAAACGTCCAAAAAACAAGCGCAATCCTTCTGCCACTTCATCCTGCCCCGCTTTTGGGATCTTGAATTCGAACCGCCGGCCGTCAACCTCCCGGTCGCGTTGAATCGATTTTCCTCCCGCGCGGGAACCATGCGGACGAGAATTGCGTACACTGAAATCGGGGGACACCTGGAGTACGCACCCATATGAAAAAGATAATCTTCATAGTTCTCGGCGTTCTTGTGGCCGCCGGCCTCGTGGCCTTCTTCGTCTATAGGCAGCAAGCCGGCTACACCAAGGTACTGACCGCCAAGCTCGTCAAGCAGGACCTGTCTACAGTCGTCAGCGGCACCGGCCAGATCAAGGCCAAGAACTACGTCAACCTTGGCGCCACCGCCATGGGCCGCGTCACCCACTTCGCCGTGAAGGAAGGGGACATGGTCAAGAAGGGCGAGGTCGTCGCCACCATCGAGCACGTCCAGCAGGAAGCCAACGTCGAGGGCCAGAAAGCCTCCATAGCCGCCGCCAAAACCGACATCGCCTCCGACGTCGCCGCTGAAAAGACCCAGGAAGCCAATGTCGATCACGCCAAGGCCGACCTCGAGCAGAAAAAACTCGACTGGGATCGCGCCCAGGCACTCTTCAAAGACGGCATCATGGCCAAGCAGGACTACGACGCCAAAAAAGCCGCCTACGACCTCGACGTCGCCTCCGTTGCCCAGGCCGTCGCCCAGCTTAACCAGGCCAAGGCCCAAACCGACTCCGCCCGCGGACATCTCGGCACCGCCGTCGCCAGCCTCACCTTTAATCAGGACCTGCTTGACCGCACCGTCGCCGTCGCTCCCTTTGACGGCATCGTCACCAACGAACCCATCCGCGAAGGCGAAACCGTGGTCGAAGGCATTCAAAACGCCGAAGGCTCCACCCTCATGACCATCGCCGACATGAGCATTGTCACCGCCGAAGTCAAAGTCGACGAGACTGACATTGTCAACATCCAGCTCGGTCAGCCCGCTGAGGTTACCGTCGACGCCATCCCTGGCAAGACCTTCAAAGGCCACGTCACCCTCGTCGGCGACCAGGCCCTCCTGCGTTCCACCGGACAGGCCACTTCCACCTCCACCACCGGTACTGAGGAAGCCAAGGATTTCAAAGTCGTCGTCACCCTTGACACGGTCTCCAACGAGCTCCGCCCGGGCCTCTCCACCACCGCCAAAATCACCACCGCGCACAAGCCCAATGTGCTCTCGCTGCCCATCCAGGCCCTCACCATGCACAACCCGGATGATGACAAGCCAAAGGCCACCGGCAGCGTGCAAGCCGCGTCCACTTCGGCCCCCAAAAGCACGCCCATCCAAGGCGTCTACGTAGTCCAATCCGACAAAACCGGCAAGCTCCGCGTCAACTTTGTTCCCGTCACCACCGGCATCACCGGCGCCACGGACATCGAGGTACTCACCGGCCTCAAAGAAGGGGATGAAATCGTCACCGGCCCCTTTAAAACCCTGCGCGTCCTCAAAAACAACGCGCTCATCAAGCGGGACACCGAAAAGCCGGCAACTCCGGCCTCCGGCTCGTCCTCTTAGCCGTATTCGAAAAAAAGCATTTTCAAGCGGGCTTCGTCAGAAAAGTAAAAGCTGTTTCAATCGGATCGCCGGAAGTCGGCAGGCAACCGCCTCGCAAAGGATGAAATTCGGATGGCTCTTGAAACCATGACTACCGATGCAGTCGCCCAATCCCCCGCCCGTCCCACCGGCGACGTTATCGTCGTCGAAGACCTCTGGCGCACTTACGATATGGGCTCCGAGCAGCAGGTCCAGGCCCTGCGCGGCATCTCCATGCGCATCAAGCACAATGAGTACGTCGCCATCATGGGCCCCTCCGGCTCCGGCAAGTCCACCCTCATGAACCTCATCGGATGCCTCGATACCCCTTCCAAAGGCAAATACTGGCTCAACGGCCAGCTCGTCTCCGAGCTCGACGACGACCAGCTCGCCCGCATCCGCAACAAGGAAATCGGCTTCGTCTTCCAGACCTTCAACCTGCTCGCCCGCGCCACCGCCCTCCACAACGTCGAGCTGCCCCTCATCTACAACGGAACGCCCACCGCCGCCCGCATCGCCCGCGCCAAGCAGTCCCTCACCGACGTCGGACTCGAGTCGCGCATGAACCACAAGCCCAACGAGCTCTCCGGCGGCCAGCGCCAGCGCGTCGCCATCGCCCGCGCCCTCGTCAATTCGCCCTCCATCATCCTCGCCGACGAGCCCACCGGCAACCTCGACTCCAAAACCGGCGTCGAGATCATGGCCCTCTTTGACACCCTTCATGCCCAGGGCAACACCATCGTCCTCGTCACCCACGAGCCCGACATCGCCGAGTACGCACATCGCGTAGTCCACATCCGCGACGGCGAGATCTTCTCCGACACGCCCTCCAAGCGCGCCCACCAAAGTGTTTCTCACTAATAAAGGTGTGAAGTGTGGCTGAAGGCATGAAGGCGGGAGCCCCGGTCCCGATGAGCTCTCCAGACCATGCTGAGGGTGCCCTCAGTCCCTCGTCCGCCGCGGCGGAGGGACCGGGGATAGATGGCAGGTTGCCTAGTTATCTCACGCTAAAGTCCGAGGGAACCATAAACACACTAGGATCAGGCTCACCTCGATCCAGCTGCGTCACTTCCCGCGTCAGTTTCTCCCGCGGGTCATCCATCGAGCTATAAAGCAATAACTTCAAATCCGGTGACACCCACCGCTCGCTCACACTCACAATCGTCCGGTCGTTGCCGATTGTCCCCGGCGGCCTTGTCCGCGTCACGCGCCGCCCAACTGCAGGCACGCCCGCAAACTCCTTGCCCTCCAGCTTCTCCACATTCACCTTCACCCCGGCCATAGCTTCCACCGGCTTGTCGAACAAATCCACATACGCATGCAGCTTCCCAGGCCCTTGCTCCGGCAAATGAATCACGGTCGCAACTTTATTGTCCAGGTCCAGCGTCGTCACCGTGTTGTTCACCGGATCAAGAATAGTAGCCCTGTGGTAAACCGCCTCGCCGCCGTCCTCAACCATCGTCGCTTCCTTGCGGAAACGCCCCTGCGCATCCCGCCACTTCCGCTCCTCGGCCCGCTTGGTAACCGTCGCGCCATCCGCCAAAGGCTTGACCGAGACAATCTTCTCAACTGCCTCCAGTGGCTGCCCCAGCACAACGCTTCCGTCATCCCCCATCGCCGCCACCGCTGGAACATCGCCCTTCTGCGCCTTTGCCCCCGGCAAAGCAATCATGGCCAACAAGGAAATTGCCAACGCCCCGCTCTTAAGAAACATACGTCTCCCCATTTCAGATATCCCCACGGGAGTCCGATAAAGAACGCGATCGTAACTGCCCTCTTCGACACCCTTTTACCAGCATCTTCCCCCCACTCAAGCTCCAAGTCAAACAAGAAGTCGCCCAGGGGGAAACAACAAAGCCCGGAGCCCCATTTCATCGCGCAGTCCTATCGCGCAATGAGTGGGCGTCGGCAATGAGCCCAGTGCGAGCCTCCCGCGAGCATCCGCCCCATCGCTTGTGCCGCCTCCCCACCGCAAGCGTTCATGTTTTCCCCTCCCACGCCGATTAAATCTCTGTTGGCCAAAAGCACCTTTTCAGGCCATGGAGGCGTGCCACCTTGAGAACTTTTGAGACCGCCATTCAATATCCGGTCCAACCCTCCAACCCCGCTCCTCAGCTTGTAGACCACGAACTGCAGCCTGCCCCTCAACTCGCAGGCATAAGCGCCATCTGGCGTAAGCTCCTCACGCAGGCGGAAATGGCCGCGCCTCACATCCAGGTCGCCTCTATCGAGGGCGAGCCCGGCTCCGGCAAGCAAACCCTCGCCCGCCATCTCCTCACCCACTCTCCGCTCGCGCAAACCACCTTTCTGCGCCGCGATGCCCGCGAGTGGCTCACCACTGAATTCGATCCCGCCACCCTCGGAGGCTTCACCTATCTCGATCGCGTCGACCTCCTCGCCCCGCCCGGACAAAGCCTCCTCCTCCGCGTCCTCAAGGCACTCCAGGACCGTCAGGACACTCAGGACCATCCCGCCAACCGCGCCATCTTACTCGCGTCCTCGCAGACCCCCCTTCGCCAGATGGTCGGCCAGGGCCTGCTCATGCCCGACCTCGCCTATCGCCTCACCGCCGTCCGTCTCGCCATCCCGCCCCTGCGCCAACGCCGCGAAGACATCGCCCCCATCGCCCAGTGCCTCCTCGAACGCCTCTGCTGCCGCTACCAGCAGCGACCCGTCGTCCTCGGCCCCGGCGCGCTCGCCCGGCTCCTTCAGCATTCCTGGCCCGGCAACATCCGCGAACTCGCCTGCGTCCTCGAAACCGCACTCCTCGAAGCCGAAAACGGCGTCATCCGCGCCCTCGACCTCAACCTTCCCCCTTCCATCCCCCTCGACCAGCAAAGATTTGCCAACCCAGCTTACCGATCGGCAGCCTCAGTTCCCAACTCTCGCCCGGTTGCCCCAGGTCCGTGGAGTGGAGATCCGGGGTCCTCAGCCACAGCTCTCAGCCGCTGGGGTGGAGATCCCGATCTTGTGACCTGGGACTCGGAGAACATGCGTCGCGGCAATGCAAGTTTCGCTGCCGAGTCCTGGGAAGAACGGCGTTCCGCCACTCCCAGCATCGGACCGGCTCACGACGCGCAGCGCGTCGAAAACCTTACCCTCGACGCCGTCATCCACCATCACGTCCAATCCGTCCTCGACCTCAACCGGGGCAACAAACTCCGCGCCGCCCGCCAACTCGGCATCAGCCGCTCCACCCTCTATCGCATCCTCGGCAACCAAACCATCCTCGCCCACTGAGCCCTGACCCCAGTCTCGCGTGCCACCCTTTTACCCGCGATGAGTTCCTTCAATTCTTCACCCGGACACGCTGTCGCGAACTTTCCACGTCATCCGATAGTTGATGCAATCGCCCTGCCGCACGACGCTCGGGTTTACCTAAGTGCCAGTTCAAGGATTCGCCCTGAGGAGACTTCAGAATTCAGCACTCCTGTTGGGTCAATTCAAACCTGGAAGTCAGCCAGAAAAACGGCGCATGATCGTCTGGTGGCGAGCGCATCAGCCGAGCTTAGAGATTCCTGGAAGCTCTCGTCTGCAGAGCAGCGTTCGTCTCAGGCTGGTTGGGGCGGATTGGACGCCGCGGGGAACCCTATGTGCCGTTACTCTAGACAAGTACCTGTGCAAATGCGAGCATAAGCCTCATATTCGCACGGAAGTATAACCTCGGCTACTCGTATCATGGCGCACGAAGAATGAGAAAAGAACCGCGACAGGAGCGGGCTCGCGCAACGGTGGAGGCAATCCTGGAGGCCGCTGCTCGCATCCTCGACCGTCAAGGCTGGGGGCGATTCACCACCAATGCAGTCGCCGAAGTGGCGGGTGTCAGCATCGGGTCGCTGTACCAGTACTTTCCCAACAAACTGGCGTTGGTTGAAGCAATCCTACGGCGTCATTTTGACGACGTGCTCTCGGCGCTGCGGTTTGCCGACGAGCAAGCATCCCGCACCGAACGCATCAAAAGACTGGTATCCGGGATGATCACCGCACATTCCAATCACCCGTCGCTTCATCGCGTACTTCTTGAAGAAGTTCCGCGGGGGAAGATTGTTAAATCCATACAGCAGAATTTTGAGAGAGAATACTGGAGCCTCTTCACGAAGCTGATTTCGGCGAACGAAGTTTCCGGCGCGAACCCGCACACTCTAGTCCGAGCGCAAGTGCTCTCCGCTGCGATTGCGGGGGCAGTTCACGATGCCTCCCGGAAAGGAACACTGAGATCGCCTGATTTTGAGCAAGAACTCGTTCGTCTAGTCGACGCATATCTATCCGTTCTGGCAAACGACCAGAACAGGCCCGCTCTTCGAACCACCGGCGCGAAACCTCGTTCGGGCTAGAAGAAGACTTTCCTCCTCGCATCGCTCGTCCCACAGGTTCGTTTCGGGGATCAAAGGCGGTGGTTTCCCCGTTCCTGCAAGTGACCGAAATGTGAGCAACTGTGCAGTGTTTTTCGCGTCGGTTAGTGGGATTTCGGTAGAGTAGGTCAACTCCAAAGGCGAGTAGACAGATGATATGTGCATAAGTAGCCTCACCATAGGATGTGAGCGCATAAGTCACTTCGTGCTCAATGAAGGGGCCGGGACAAATGAAAGAAACAATCATCTCGCGTTTTTCGAAATTGCTCCTCACTGGATTGCTCTTTGTCGCCTTCGCGCATTTGACCGAGGCGCAGTCAGCGAACAGGCCGGCCTCCGATCTTTCCGCTAACAATCCAGAGTCGCTCGGCTTCTCTTCCGAGCGACTCGATCGTCTTCACGCGGCAATGCAACGTGAGGTGGATCAGAAGGAGGTTGCCGGTATCGTGACTCTTCTTGCACGCCACGGCAGGGTGGCCGAGGAGCGAGCATACGGCAAGAAGGATATCGCGGGCGGTGCGCCGATGACGCCGGACACAATCTTCCGCATCTTCTCCATGACCAAGCCGGTCACCGGCGTTGCCATGATGATCCTCTATGAAGAGGGTAAATGGCGGCCTTCGGATCCCGTCTCCAAGTTCATTCCCGAGTTCGCCCATTTGAAAGTCTTCAAGGGACTGGATCAGAACGGGAAGATGATTCTGGAGGACCCCGTCCACGCTCCCACCATGCGCGAGCTCATGAGCCACACCGCGGGTTTCGCCACCGGGCCCTTCGGCGACACTCCGGTCGACAAGATGTACCAGGACCAACACGTCCTTCAGTCCCAGTCCCTTCAGGACATGATCGACAAGTTGGCGAAAACCCCGCTGCTCTATCAGCCGGGGACCCGCTGGGTATATAGCGTGTCCATGGATATCCAGGGCTATATCGTTGAGAAACTTTCGGGTCAGTCCTTGCCTGACTTCATGCAGCAGAATATTTTCGGGCCTCTCAAAATGAATGACACCGGCTTCTTTGTTCCACGAGAAAAGCGGGACCGTTTTGCAGCTCTGTATGCAGGAGACAAGGATGGCAAGATGATCGCCAGCCCGCCCGGGGACACCTACGCAGCCCAGCCAACCATGCCCTCGGGCGGCGGCGGAATGGTCTCAACCGCTACGGATTATTTGCGCTTTGCTCAAATGCTCCTGAATCGGGGCGAATTCGACGGCGTGCGTATCCTGGCGCCAGCCTCGGTCGCGCTCATGACCGCAAACCATCTCCCCCCCAGCCTCATGACAGGTGAGTTCTCAGTTGGCCGGGAGATCATCCGCCCCGGCATGGGGTACGGTTATGATTGCGCGGTCTTCACCGATCCGCTCGAAGCCGACGAAGTGGTTGGAAATGGCACGTTTTTCTGGCAAGGCGTGGCCAACACTTGGTTCTGGGTCGATCCCACCAACGACCTGATTTTTATTGGCATGACGCAGCGAATGGCAGGTCCTGGGAACCCCAATATGGAGCAACTCAGCAGGCCCCCCGTGTATCAGGCGCTCGTTATGCCAAAGCTGTGATTCGCGCCAAGTGTAACCCCTTGGGGTAATTTCAGGTAATAGGCGGATAAGATACCTATTCCCCGCGTGATGCTATCGCCGCTGCAAGGCAAGACTAGCTCGCATCGTGATCCCGGGACTTCCGCAACATGTCACGCTGCGTGGCAACCGGTGCGAGGATATCTTCTTCGAGAACGGCGATCGTGAAGTCTATCTCGATCTACTGGCCGAACAGAACTTGAAGGCGGGTGTTGCAGTTTGGGCCTATTGCCCCATGCCCAACCACGTCCACCTTATCCTCAGGCCCACGCATGCCGACGACCTTGGACGCGCCATCGGGGAAGCGCACCGTCGCTACACCAACTTCATCAATGCCGCACAATGGAAATCCCGTTGAAGCCAGTTGCGAATTGAAAGAATCGAGACGCACGTTCAAGACTCTACTGGGGCTGATGCGGAGGTGCATGATCACTTTTCGCATTTCGCACACGCCGGCCAGAGCAACTAATGAGCGGGGCTTTGCCGGCAAAAAAAAAGACGTCCCGCTCCTCTCAAGGAGACGAAAAACGGGACGAGGAAGGAAGTCTTGGTTTCGCGGGCTCAGAAGTAGAGCTTCGCTCCGAATTGGAATACTCGCGGATCGAAAGCAGACGTGACCTGGCCGAAGTTGCTCGAGCCGAGTCCATTGCTTACCTGGTCGAATTCGGTATGGTTCCAGACGTTGAAGCTTTCCGCGCGCAGTTCGAAACGCCGATTCTCCCCAAAGTTGAAGCTCTTGAACAGCGAGAGATTCCAGTTGTCGCGTCCAGGGCCGCGCAGAGAGTTGAATCCAGCGTTGCCCCACGCGCCAACAGCCGGGTTAGTGAACGCACTAGTGTTGAACCACTCCGCGACCTTGTGCGGATAGGAAACACTGCCAGTCTGGTTAGGACGGTTGGTGGCATTCGGCAAGCCGTTGCTGCTTTGGCCGCCGGTGAGTTGCGGGTTGATCGGCAGTCCGGAAGTCATGGTAACGATGCCGGAGACTTCCCATCCGCCCACCGTCGTAGATACAAGGCGGTTGGCGCTCTTCTTGAAGAACGGAATGTCATAGATGAAATTGACGGCGCCGTTGTGCGTTCTGTCGTAGCCTCCCGGCCCGCTATCGTACCTCCATCCAAGGTAGGGATTGGAGATGTTAGTGAGGTCGCCTCCGCCGTTTCCTCCCAGCGTTGGATCGGTGGTGCGCGAGAGCGTGTAGAACGCCCGCAGAGTGAGATCGCGCATCTTGGAGTTCACGTCGACCTGTAGCGAGTTATAGTGCGAATTCGCTTCGTTGGTCGACAGATCGATCGAGTGGAATCCTGGATAGGGAAGGCCAGGCGCGGTGTTGTACTGGGCGCCGCCAATCAGAGCGGGAAGATAGCTCTCACTGGGTAGATTGGCCTCTTGGTAGTCGTTCTGAGACCGATTCTGGTTTCCGACATACGAGACCGACAGAACCGTGCGAGTGTTCAACTGGCGCTGAATGCCCGCGCTGTACTGGTAGCTGGCTGGCTGCTTGTACCGGCTGATGTCGAGGCCGGTGATGCTGGCGGGGTTGATCGGCTTGGATGCCACCGTGCCTGTTGCCAGCAGCACGCTCGGATTCTCTAACATGACACTGTTGTTCGTCACGTTGAGACTGAAGGGTATGTTGGGCCCGGCGTTGTACATGTCGTTGCCTTGTATGCGCTCATACATGATGCCGAATCCGCCGCGCACCACTGTCTTGCCAGTTCCCGTGATGTCGTAAGCAAATCCGACGCGAGGACCAATCGCCGCCCAGTGGTTGTTGACAAGGCCCTTCGGAATACCATGCTGTTCGGGGATGCCGATGCCATTGAGGTAGAGCGGAATTCCAGCCAGAATCGGATTCGGGCTTGACCCGAGTCCGGGGCTGGACGGGCTCACTGTGCCATCGGGAAGAAGGATCGCTGCATCCGCCCCGTTGTAGAGCGACGGGTAGAAGTTGCCCATTCGATCGTTGGCTTCATAGGTGTGCGGGACGCCGTCCCAGCGTACTCCCAGGTTCAGCGTCAAGTTGCGATTCATGCGCCAGTTATCCTGGATGTAAGTGGCCCACGAAACATTATTCCAGAGGCCGTGGTCCTGCACTGCAAGTTCGGAGTAGCTCTTCGCATCGCCAAGAAGAAAGTCCGCGAAGTCGCTCCCCGAATAGGTCCCGTCGAAGTTGAATGCGCCCTGTGTCGTCCCGAAAAGGTCCTGCACCTTCTTGTAGAGCGCCCAGCTCCCGCCCAGCTTGAACTGGTGTTCTCCCTTGGTCCAGGAAACGTCGTCGCGAAGCTGGTAGTCGTCGGCCTTGTTACTCCACGGCCAACTTGAGATTTCGAAATGCGTACCCAGCGATCCGTTCAGGTCCACGTTGGGGATGCGCGTATCGTTGTTGGGTCCGCTGAAAAGCCTCGAGGTTGTCGAGGTATAGTCGCTCGGAAGCGAAAGACTCTTCAATCCGGATCCGGCGAACGGAACGATATTGATGCGGTTGCCGTTGTAGTTGAGAGCCGTTTCGTTGAGCAGGTTTGAATTGATGGCGTACGTCGCATGCACCACCGCGCTATACGATGGGTTGCTGAATGTATCGCCTACCGTCGGCACATTCGCTCCGCTCCACTGGCTGATTCCGTACCCTTGTGAAACTTGTTCCGCAATGAAGTGTCCAAAGATCGATAGTTTGCTGGTGAAACTGTGATCGATGCGCACCACTTCTTCTTCCAGGTTCGTCGGAGAGTTGTTCCCGCCGATGAACGTGGGCTCGCCTCCCGCATTCACTGTGTTCGACGCGGGGAAGATGCCCGCATTCAGCAACGAAGTCGCGTTGGGCGAAATCATGCAGGCCGGAATAGTGTTGTTGGGGAATGGCGTTCCTTGAACAATGCCGGCAGGAAGAACATCGCCAGGACAATTCCGGGCGAGAACCGATGCGGACACAGCGGATGCGCTCGGGACATTGATAACCTGGCTGCCGAAGTCGCCGCCGTAGGTCGATGTTGCCGGCACCGGCTGATTCGTCAAACCGCCCTGGATCAAACGACGCCACTCCTGGTTGTAGAAGAAGAAGGTGCGTTTCCGATCGGGGTTGTACAGCTTTCCCAGAGTGACCGGCCCACCTGCGTTGAAGCCGAAAACATTCAGTCGCAGTTCGGCCACCTTTTGCGGCGCCGGGTTAAAGTAGTTGCGTGCGTCGAAGTCGTCGTTGCGATTGAACTCCCATGCCGACGCATGGAGTTTACTGGTTCCGGACTTAAGTACCATGGCCATCGTGCCACCGGAGGAGAGGCCATAGTCCGCGCTGTAATTCGACGTGAGAGTACGAAACTCCGCAATCGCATCGCTCGATGGTGCAATGCTCATGCCGCCCGCGCCGCCGCGATCGTCGTCTTCTCCACCATCCAGAAGGTAGATGTTGTGATTCTGCCGCAATCCGTTGAATTCCACGCCTGCGTCTCCGCCCACCGGCGTGTTCACTACTCCGGAACTCATGCCCCCGCCGCCAATTTGACTAGAGGCCCCAGGCACCAACGCCGCCAATTGATACATGCTGCGCCCGCTCACAGCTATCTGAGAAATCTGCTGTCCCGTGATCACGCTGCTTTGTTCGCCTGAGTCGGTCTGCACACGAACTGGGTCTTCCTCCACCGTCACGACCTCCTGCACCGCTCCGACTTCCATCTGAAAGTCGAGACGGGCGCGATCGCCGACTTCGAGCACGACATTGTCCTTCTCCGCGACTTTGAACCCGCTCGCTTGTGCCCGCACACTGTAGTGACCGATATTCAGGTCCGGAATCACATACTGTCCCGTGGCATTAGTCTGGAATTCTTTGACCGCCCCGGATTCTGCGTTGGTTACGGTGATGTGTACGTTGGGCAGTGACGCGCCGGAGGAATCGGTCACCGTTCCAACAAGAGTGCCCTCCTGTGCCACTGCGCACCTTGAAAGGCAGAGCACCACAGCAAGAACGGGTATTGCGATCCGCGGGAAGCTCCACTTCCACGCGGAGGTATAGGGGGTAGCGCCATTCAGCCTCAAAAGAATTGAATCCAACCTCTTCATTGATTTTCTCCAACTACCAGAGTCAACGTTGGCCTTCGCCACGTTCGATCTGTAGCGTGCGTCTTGCATTCATCCATCGGCCATACCCAGTTCGGTCATTCCTACCTGACCACAGCCGAAATCCGCATGGTCAACTTCTTCAAACGGAGTTGACCTTTCGATTCGACACTCGTCCAAGTCTTCGAGTAGGAGCGCTCGATGTTGCGCACCGGTCGCAAGGTACAGGAATGCCCAACTTGATTTGGAAAGTGTGGTCGCGGCGCAGGCATACATTCGCCGCTGATTGTGCCCGGCAACTCCTCGAACGCTCAGAGCGACAACAACACGATTACGTTGAGCGGAACGGGCCTTGCAAACATCCGCACACAGGCACAGAGCATGAGCTTTCGCGCGGCCGCGAGCACCCTTTACCACGGCATGCAGATTCGGCTCGGCGCAACGGCTAGCTCTGGTCTCGCAGTGGAAAATCTGGTGAGTTTGCTTGAAAGAGATGCTGCAAGCGAACGCCAAAGACGACTTCAGCGAACTGCGCCGTGCTCAAGCCATCGGACGTCCGCCCGCCGCGCCCGAGTTCGTCACCGGCCTGGAAAAACTGCTGGGGAGCAAAATCGCACGACGAGCCCCAAGCCGCAAACCGGCAGCCGAAGTCCCCGCCGCTAAGCAGCTAGAATTGCTGTGAATATGTATCATGTCCCCTTTTTACCCAAGGATTACATCCTGGACACCGCGGGCGAGCAGATGACGGAGATGGGCTTCGACCCGAATCTGGGCGTGATGGCGCCGCAGAAGAACTATGTCTGGTCGGGCGGCAAGATGCTGGCCACGTACGACCCCGACGGTTTCCACTTCTACCTCAACGACCCCCTGGGCACACGACGCGTGCAAACCGACTTCGCAGGGAATTTAGAACAGACCTGCTCCAGCATGCCCTTCGGTGACCAGGACAGTTGCACCGACGGACATCTGTTTACCGGCAAAGAACGCGACACGGAATCCGGTAACGACTACTTTGGAGCAAGGTATTTTGGTTCGAGCATGGGAAGATTTCTTAGCCCCGATCCGCTGATGGCATCGGCGAAGGTGTGGGACCCACAAACTTGGAATCGCTATGTTTATGGTCGGAACAACCCGCTGAAAATGATCGATCCGACCGGAATGGTGGAAGAAACCGCTGCCCAGTGTTCCCAGGACAAGAGCTGCACAACGGTCAATCTTCATGTGATCTGGGATGTGCATGGTAACCAAGGCGGACAATTGACCGACGATCAAAAGGCGGCACTTGTCAGTGGGCAATTGCAAGACGCCAAAGACCAGTACGGCAACGCCCACATTTCCTTCAATGTGACGTTTGGCGATGGATCGAGCACAGGGGGACAAAAGGACTTGGGGTTGGAGTAAGGTGCGTTGAACGTCTTTGTCTCAGATAAAGTAATCACTGACAATTCAACATTTAAGGGCGGGTATGCAGTTTCCTGGGTCAATCAAAACCAGAGTGACCTACCTCACGAGATTGCGCATCAGTTCATGGGAGATACTCGCAACGCATTGCTGAACCGTCTGGGACAAGACAAGCTTACTGGGTCAGCCATTGATTTCTACCATGACATGAAGAACGATATGCTGCGAGATGCCTTGGATTTAACAGTCACCGGCCCCGGACCGACCTTCGGAGCACTTCCACGTCCAATCCAAATTGGCCCGCTCCCTGGGACGAGCAGCATATTCAATCAAGGGGCTCGTGCTTTCCAACAGGCGATTACCCCAACGACGAAATAGAGGAAAAGCAATGAGAATCCTGTTCGCCACTGCGAAGCGAGTTGTCCAATTCGTCTTGCTCCTGGTTTTCTTGGTGCTCTTGGGCGATTGGGCAATCATACTCGTGTATACAGTCGGCAAGTTAATAGCGGGCGGGATTCCTTCAGTCCAGCTATGGTATCTCCACATCATGCTCAGACATGATGAAATGTTTCGGGATAGTTTTCCCGGCTGGGGCACGGTGGGGTTGAGATTCGGGGAACTGGCAGTTGTGACCGTTGTGCTTGGGCTGGCCAACTACAGGACATTAAGAAATCTTTGGAGACTGGTCCGGCAGTGGGCCGATTTCTCAGGTAGACCGAACAAGCAAGATCTCGAAACTGCGCGCGGGCCAGATTCCCAAAGGTAAGAGTGGGTGCCTCGGGCTCGAATTGTGAGCTACGAATTAACCTACGATTGAGGTCCACACATCTATGACAGGCTTCTCAGTTTGTGCGACCTCAGATTGTTTTTCACCATCCCGTTTCACCGGCAAAGAACGTGACGCCGAATCAGGGAATGACTATTTCGGGGCCAGGTACTACGGTTCAAGTATGGGTAGGTTTCTAAGCCCCGATCCATTGATGGCATCAGCAAAGGCTTGGGACCCGCAGACGTGGAACCGTTACACGTACGGTCGCAACAATCCGCTCAGAATGATCGATCCAACGGGCATGGCTGGAATTGTGGGGACATGATACATTTTCCCCAGCGTGATGCTATCGCCTGCGCATGGGCTAGTTACCCGCCCTGTCCCACAATCAAACAATAGCCGAAATTGATAGCCATAATTCACCCCAAATCGCCCAACCCCGCGTCCAGCCTCGCTTGTCCGCGTCGTATGGTTCATTTCCTTGTAATAGGGGGACAGGATACCTTTTCCCCGCGTGATACTATCGCCGGTGCATGGCGAACTGCGCCGTGCTGAAGCCACCGGACGTCCGCCCACCGCGCCCGAGTTCGTCACCGGCCTGGAGAAACTGCTGGGGTGCAAGATCGCACGCCGCGCCCCAGGCCGCAAACCGGCAGCCGAAGTCCCCGCCGCTGAGCAGCTAGAATTGCCGTGATTATGTATCATGTCCCCTTTTACCTCGCGATACTCGACTTCAACCTGCTTGAGAATCACTTTTTCAGGATCGACTAAGTAACGAATATGGCTTCGTGTCATCCGGAAAATCACCGTACACTTCGGCCCAGGTACCGTTAGGGATGTTTGTGATGGATAAGTTTGCTTTTACGATTGATGGTCTTAAAGACCATACTGCCCCGCTACTAGGATTATTGGTCTGATTTGGAGCAGTTACGGGCATTTGTAACGGCGCCATATACAGCTGTAGGCTGGTGCGGATAGCATCGGTCCATACACCGGGTTCCTCTCCGCAATACTGCCTCCCATATTGATCAACCGGCTTTGCCACACTATTGGCTCATTACCTGAATCAGGTATAGCACCCCTAGAAACAAAAGGAAGGAAATTACCCCTGTTCCACCCAATAGACTTCGACGCCCTCTACCCTTAGCAATAAGCGCATGGAAGAAGGACGCGACCGACATTCCAAAAGGGATACTCAGAAGTATAGGCACACAAGGCCGGTGCGCGTCACACCATCGAAACGGTTCTGATTCATATGGCGCAAACTCAAGGTAGATCGATCCTACGAGATATGCAACGATCATGCTGCACGCGGTAGCAAATAACCGTTGAGCTTGCAACAGGCGTTTTCCGGCCCGCGTAATCCCGCGCTCTGATGACTCGGGATTAACATTCCAGCCTACAATCAGGCCAACTACACACCAAATTGACAGGAAGAACATCACTCCACATGCAACCGACCAATAATTGACGAAACTTCCCAAGTCCTCACCCCCGAGTCCGATCTGCTACTACTCGGACAATCATTTTGACGCGCCATGTTTGCTTCTCGAACTGGCAGACACGAGAAGGATGACCTCGTTGGCGACGGAACCTCGTCCCACGACTCGAGTATCCTCCAATTTGTGGGATCGGTCCTTTCTTGGGGAATAGGGGGGACATCATACCTATTCCCCCGTGTGATGCTATAGCCGGTGCATGGTGCATGGGCAGGTGGCCCGTCCTGTCCCACAATCAAAAAACAGCCGAAATTGATAGCCATAATTCACTCCAGATCGCCCAACCCCGCGTCCAGCCTCGCCTGTCCGCGTCGTATGGTTCATTTCCTTGGTTATATCGCCCTGTTTAACTTTAGTTTCTATGGTCGCAAAACCTGATTTTCGGCCATTTCCGTGGTTGCGGATCCGGCCTTTCATCACCATCTGAGCAAACTTTTATCGATTTACCTAACCCTCCAAGCCAACTTATGCCATCAAAATTCACCCTCCAGGCCAACAGTTACTAACCATCCAGGCCAACCTTTTCCCCGCTGAATTTCGCGAGTTCGAGGGTCTCTAATCCCTATTCCTGGGCCTCTTCCTCTACACTCATCGGGAAGGCAACATTCCATCCCGAGGTTCCACTCCGTTGAGAACTCCGCGTCTCCCGCTCTCCGTCATTTCCGCGATCCTGCTTCTCCTTTCCGCAAATCCCGCGCGCCCGCAAGCCGCCCCAGCCGCGCCAGAAGTCGAAGCTAACCGCAAGCAGCTCAATGAGTTATTCAACGACTACTGGGAAGACAACCTCAAGCACGATCCCGAGTTCGCCTCCACCATCGGCGACAAACGATACAACGACCAGATCTCCGACTACTCCGTGAAGGCCTTCAACGACACCCTAGCCCGCGAGCAGAACTTCCTCATGCGCCTCGCCGCCATCGACGACGCCGGCCTGACCGACCAGGAAAAAATCAGCCGCGAACTGCTCCTCCGCCGCTTCGCCGAAGATGCTGAATCCGCAGAGTTTAAGGAGTGGGAGATGCCCGTCAACCAACGCGAGGGCATCTACGTCACCTATCCCCAGCTCGTCGCCTCCCTGAGCTTCACCACCGTCAAAGACTACGACGACTGGATCGCTCGCCTCCACGCCATTCCGCATGCCTTTGACCAGGTCACCACCAACATGTCCATTGGCATTGAAGATCACCGCGTCCCGCCTAAGTACCTGCTGCAAAAGGCGTTGGACCAGGTCAAAGCCCTCGCCGCACAGAAGCCGGAAGACTCGCCCCTGGCGCTGCCGCTGAAGAAGTTCCCCACCGGTATCAAGCCCGCCGAGCAGGAACGCATCAAGTCTGAAACGCTGCACGCCATTGAAAAGGAAGTGTTTCCGGCCTATTTGCGCTTCGGACGTTTCCTTGAGGTAACCTACGTTCCCGCCGGCCGCGACGATCCCGGCATTTCAGCCCTCCCTGACGGCGCAAAGTACTACGCCTTCCGCATTCGCCACATCACCACCACCAACCTCACCGCCGAGCAGATTCACCAGATTGGCCTGGACGAAGTCAAGAAGGACGAATCCGAAATGCTGGCCATCGCGCAAAAGCTTGGTTTTGTTGACCTTACCAGCTTCCGCGCCAGCCTAAAGGCCAATCCAAAGCTCAAGGCAACGTCGCGCGATTCCCTGCTCGACGCCTATCGCGGCTATCTCACGCCCATGCAGGCCCGACTGCCGCAGCTCTTCGGCACGCTGCCCAAGGCAAAATTCGAAGTGGTTCCGGTCCCGGATTACCTGGAGAAAACCGCCGCGCCCGCCTACTACGAAGCCGGTTCTCCCGACGGCTCGCGTCCCGGCCGCCTGTTCATCGATACCTATAACGCCACGGACCGCAACTTATACAGCGTAGAGGACATAGCCTACCACGAGGGCCTTCCCGGCCATCACCTGCAAATCTCCATCGCCCAGGAACTCACCGGCATCCCCACCTTCCGCAAGTACCAGCACTACACCGCCTATACCGAGGGCTGGGGCCTCTATTCCGAGCGGCTCGGCAAAGATGTAGGCCTATATCAGGACCCCTACTCCGACTACGGTCGCCTCGAAGGCGACATCTGGCGCGCAATCCGCTTGGTAGTCGACACAGGCGTCCACTCGCAGCACTGGACCCGCGACCAGATGGTCCAGTACTTCCACGACCATTCCAACATCGACGACACCAGCATTGATTCTGAGGTCGACCGCTACATCGGCTGGCCCGGGCAAGCGCTTGCTTACAAGGTTGGACAGTTGAAAATACTGGAGTTACGGGACCGCGCCAAGGCAGCGCTGGGCGACAAGTTCGATCTCCGCGCCTTTCACGATCAGGTCGTCGACTCCGGAGCCCTGCCGCTGGATGTACTCAGCGACCGCATCGACGCCTGGATCGCCAGCCGGAAGGCAGCCGCAAAATAGCGGATACCTCGGGCCTCACAGCCAGATAACAAGCGACCCGTTCGACAATCTCCACGCACCCAATGCGAGTATTCTTAAAGGTTGCACCCGTAAACATCTGAAGAAACAAAAGGAACGACAATGTCTGATATCGCCGTCGAGCCCTCTCAAATACCCGCGCAACTGCCCAACATCCGCGTCGCCGTGCTGGGAGCCGGCAAAATCGGCGGCATCCTGCTCCAGGCCTTCCTCAAGCAGAACCTCTTTGCCGCCGACCAGATTCACGCCACCGTGGGACACATGGAAAAGGCCATCGCCCTCAGCGTCCAGTGGGGCGTGGACGTGAGCACCGGCAACCTTGAAGCCGCTAGCCAGTCCGACCTCATCCTGATTGGCGTCAAACCCTTACAAGTGTCTGATTTAATTGCGGAAATTCGCCCCGCGCTCACCACCAGCAAGACGATCGTCTCGTTTGCGGCGTCAGTGAAAACGCGCGCCATTGAGGAAGCCGCGGGCATCGACATCGCCGTCATCCGCGCCATGCCCAACACGCCCTCCGCCCTCGGCGCCGGCGCGGCTGGGTTGTGCCGCGGGCGCTTCGTATCCGCCGCCCAGATGGAGCTCGCTCAGCGCATTTTTGAAACCGTGGGCCGCGCCGTTGTGGTCGACGAAAAGCACATGGACGCCGTCACCGGCCTTTCCGCCTCAGGCCCGGCGTACATTTATATCGTCATCGAAGCGCTGGCCGAAGCGGGCGTCAAGGTGGGCCTGCCCCGCGATGTGGCCACCCAACTGGCCGCGCAAACCGTCTTCGGAGCCGGCAAAATGGTGCTCGAAACCGGCTACCACCCAGCGTTACTAAAGGACGCGGTTACTACCCCTGCAGGGTGTACTGTAGACGGAATTTTGGAACTGGAAGAAGGCGGCCTAAGAGTAACCCTAATCAAAGCAGTAATGCGCGCCACTGAACGCGCCAAGCAGTTGGCCGCGGGATAGGTACTGATTGCTATGGAAACAAGAAGAGTCATGAGTATCGATTCTCCTCTGATCATCGTTTTCGAGAACGATGGAGACATTCAAACTCACATTTATCCGGCTGACATGGACCACAAAGACTACGGCGCGCTCATCGCAACGCTGGTCCGTCACATAGCCAATGCTTTCAAGGTCAACGAAAATGAAGTATGGGAGTCTGTGGACGAGGAGCGCTATAACCCGACAACCCCGGCGGCAGAATTTAAACCAAATTGATTTCATTGCCGGAATAGCCGGCCTGCAAGCTCCACTAACACCGCTTACTTCGCCATCCCGCTGACTTGCTAACCCGCTGACTTGCTGACTTGCTTACCCAACGCCCAACCTGGCTGCCCACCTACATCCCGGAACTCCAGGGCCTGCGCGGTCTCGCCGTTCTCGGTGTCTTCTTCTACCACTGCCATCCTCGCCTTGAAGGTACCTGGATTCACTACGGCAGCCTATGGGGATGGGCAGGCGTCAATCTCTTCTTTGTTCTCTCCGGCTTTCTAATTACCTCCATCCTCCTCGAAGCACGCGACAAGCCTCATTATTTCCGAAATTTCTACGGCCGCCGCGCGCTCCGCATCTGGCCGGTCTACCTGCTGGTGCTCGCGGTGGTTTACCTCAATTCCCCATGGTTTGTCGGCCCCAGCGTACCAGACGCTATCAGATCCGCTCCATGGCTTGCCTACATCTTCTTTGTCCAAAACCTATTCCATCTCACACTCCCACCCGCCATCGGCCCCACCTGGTCGCTGGCCATTGAGGAGCAGTACTACTTTCTCTGGGCGCCGCTGGTCCGTTTTCTGCGCCGGCCATGGCTCCTGGCCATCCCGCTCGCCGCCGCGCTCGTCGTCAGCCCGATCATGCGCCTCACGCACCACGCCTGGATCACGCCCACCCACACGCTCACCCATCTGGACGGCATCGCGTGGGGCAGCTTGCTGGCTCTTGGCCTGTACGCACTGCCGCTGGGCCGCCGCACCTGGCTCTGGATGAGTTTCAGCGCCATCCCGCTGGGTTTCCTGGCCGTCGGCACCATCGCTGCCGGAACCGCCTTCCTTGATTCGGCGCTTTCGGTCGGCTTCGCCGGCACTGTGCTGGCGGCAATCGCCTCCACCGGCGTTCGCAATCCGCTCAACGCCGCGCTCCGCAAGGGCCCGTTGGCTTTCTATGGCCGCATCAGCTACGGCTTCTACATGACGCACATCATGGTCTTCATTTTCTTCGGCTGGTTCGACCTTCGCATGGATCGCTACGGTATTCCCGGAAACCTCGCCGTCGTCGCCTTCCGCCTGGCGGCCTGCACGGCGGCGGCAACTGCGCTCTGGTATGGCTTTGAGTCCCAAATCCTCAAGCTCAAGCGCTATTTTTGACAAACAAATTCGCGCCCATGGTGCAACATAAAAGCAGACGGAAAGGCAAGCCAATTCGGGGCCCGCTCAAACTGTTTGGCTCTGGATATCGAGGTCCGCTCGCCAATGCAAACCATGCACGCTATCGTCCCACTTGCCGCTGCCTGCCTCCTGATCGCAGCCACAGCGCAAACCCAGCAGACAACACCGGCCCCGGCGCAACCATCTTCCGCGCCCCAGCCAAGCCCTCCCACGACGCTGCGCACAAACGCCAACCTGGTCCTGGTTGACGTTGTGGTGACGGACCACGGCAACGCCGTTCACGGCCTCGACAAGATCCGTTTCCACGTCATCGAGGACGGCCACGAGCAGACCATCACCTCATTCGACGAGCACAGGACCAACCCGCCCAACTCCGATCCCGCCTCGATCAGTGCGCCGCTTCCACTTCCACCTCATACATACTCAAACGCCCCCTCATACCCCGACACCGGCGCTGTAAACGTGCTCCTTCTGGATGCTCTGAATACCCCCTTGGCCGACCAAATGCAAGTCCGCCGCCAGATGCTCCAGTACCTGGGAAAGATCCAGCCAGGCACCTCGCTTGCTATCTTTACCCTCTCATCGCGATTGCGCCTCATTGAAGGGTTCACAACCGACGCCGCGCAACTTGCCAAAGCCCTGCAAAGTCCCAAGGCCACGCCAAAGCCCTCCGTGGTGCTCGACCCTCAGTCCAATCAGACTCTGGACTCTTCGATTGCCGACATGGCCAGCATGGGCGCCGGACAAAACTCCCTCTCTTTCGGATCGAGTCCAATTACTCAGATGCAACAGTTCATAGCCGACACTACCGCCTTCCAGACCGACCTGCGTGTGCGTATGACTCTGGATGCGATGCAGCAGCTCGCCCGCTATTTGAGCGCCATTCCCGGCCGCAAGAACCTGATCTGGTTCTCAGGTTCCTTTCCCATCGCGCTCGATCCAGACGACAGCCTGGAAAGTCCCTTTGAAGCGATGCGCACTTATTCCGACGAAATTCGGGAGACAAGCGAACTGCTGTCCGCGGCCCGCGTCGCGGTCTACCCGGTGGATGCGAGGGGACTGATGACGATGTCCACTCTTGACGCATCGTACACACCGTCCTCGAATCTGGTCGGCGGGGGCGCAATGAATCGCGGCCGGGCGGGCAGGGTGACCTCCAACGCGATGAACAACCCAAGCGTGCCCAAAGACGATGCGAACGCCATGAAACAGACCATGGCCGAAGCCGCCACAATGCAGCAGATTGCCGAGCAGACCGGCGGGCAGCAATACATCAACACCAACGGACTCAAAGAGGCTGTCGCGAGTGCGGTTGAGAACGGTTCGAGTTATTACACCATCGGTTATGTGCCGGCCGCATCGAAGCTGGACGGGGCGTACCGCAAAATCCAGATTCGAGTGGATGACACCGATTACAAGCTCGCGTACCGTCGCGGATACTATGCCGACGCAACCGACAAGCCATCGGAGCACAACCCCGGAAACACCAGCCTGATCAAGGCCGCAACGCTCCATGGCGCGCCGCCGGCTACGCAGATCCAATTCCGCGTACGCGTGCTGCCCGCGACCGACCCGCTGTTTCAGAATGCAATCCCGTCCACTGGCCATGCGGGAGAGTTGGCGGCTACTCTCAAAGAGCCAATTCACCGCTACATTGCGGACTTGACGATCGACCCGAAATATCTCGCTTACCAGCAGACGCCGGATGGCGTGTATCAGGCTCAGGTCGAATTCGTCATCGTGGCCTATGATGCCGAAACCCGGCGCGTTAACTTTGTCGATCGCGGCTTCATGCTGAAGATCAAGGCCGGAGAGTACGCGCGGACATTGGCCACGGGAATTCCCGCACGTTTGGCGCTTGATCTTCCGGAGGGCGAGATATCTTTGCGCATCGCCGTCCACGACCTGGCGGCCGGACGTGCCGGATCGCTCGAGATTCCCGTGAAAGTTGCGGCGCAGTAGCCGGCCTGCTTTCCCGGCGTGGAAAGCGTCCGCGCTAGTGCGGCCAGCGGCCGACAATCACAAATACTCCCATCAGAAACAGCACCACGTCGGGAGCGGCGGTCTCTTTGCGGCGTACGTGATAAATACCGGCAATCACCATCAGCAACGCCAGCCCCGCGGCCGCCGCCCGCACCACGATGTGAGGGGGCCAAAGGTCCATTGGCAATAGAAGCCCAACTGCACCCACTATCTCAAGCAGTCCCACCTGGGCCGCGAGTCCACGCGAAATCCCTATTTTCCCTCCTTTTGACCGTGCCTCCACGGCCTTGATGAGCTGGTCGTACGCCAGCACTTTGCCGGCTCCCGTAAAAATGAAAACACCCGCCATCAATAGCTGAACAATCCACAAAAAAGTATTCATAGCTTCCATTGCCTCTCGCGCCGATCGCGGCGGCTATGCATGCAAGCCGCCGCAATTGGGCAGCATTAGCAGCAGATGATTGAACTCCGAAATCACGATTGATGTCAAGATCGCGATCATACAGCGGCGGGCGTGAGGAATCGCTGAAGATGAAAAGCGGGGATCGCAAGTCCCACAAAGTGGTCCCGCGTCTCGGCTGAATGTGACTCCAATCACCCAGTCCTTTAACCTCCGGCTGATACGCTTTCCGTGTCGCGGAATCCAATAACTAGCGAGGTGCCGAATGAGTGCAAGCGCAGTGCTCGAAACAACGAGCAATGGTCCTCTTAGCCCGGAACTGTTGGCCAAAATGGACGCATACTGGCGTGCCGCCAACTACCTTTCCGTTGGCCAGATTTATCTGAAAGACAACCCGCTCCTGGAGCGTCCACTCACCCTGGACGACGTGAAGCCACGCCTGCTGGGCCACTGGGGCACTACCCCGGGGCTCAACTTTCTTTATGTTCACTGGAACCGCCTCATCCGCGAGCGCAACCTGAACATGATGTACATTATTGGACCGGGCCACGGCGGCCCTGGCCTGGTGGCCAACACCTATTTGGAGGGTTCTTATTCTGAGATTTACCCCCACATTGAACAGAACAAGGATGGCATCAAGCGGCTCTTCCGGCAGTTCAGCTGGCCCTACGGCATTCCCAGCCACGTAGCTCCTGAGACGCCCGGCTCCATCCACGAAGGCGGCGAATTAGGCTACTCGTTGGTCCACGCCTATGGCGCGGCCTTCGACAATCCAAGCCTGATTGTGGCCTGCGTGGTGGGCGACGGAGAAGCCGAGACCGGTCCGCTTGCCACCAGTTGGCATTCCAATAAATTCCTCAATCCCGCCACTGACGGCGCGGTTCTGCCCATTCTTCATCTCAACGGCTACAAGATCGCCAACCCCACCATCCTGGCGCGCATTCCCCATGACGAGTTGGAGAACCTGATGCGCGGCTACGGGTATGAGCCCTTCACGCTCGAAGGTCATGATCCAGCCGAGATGCACCAGAAGGCGGCGGCTGTCTTTGAAACCATACTCGACCGTATCGCCTCCATCCAGAAAGCCGCGCGTGAGGCCCAAAGCAATGGAAGCTCGACGGAGCGCCCCGCCTGGCCCATGCTCATCATGCGCACGCCAAAGGGTTGGACCGGGCCCAAATTTGTTGACGGCAAGCCGGTGGAAAATACCTGGCGCGCTCACCAGGTGCCGCTTGACCAGATTCAACAGAATCCAGAGCATCTGCGCCAGCTCGAAGAATGGATGCGGAGCTATAAGCCCGAGGAACTCTTCGACGAGAAGGGACACTTCCGCGCCGATCTGGCCGATATCGCGCCCAAGGGCCGTCTGCGCATGGGCATGAATGCACACGCTAACGGCGGTCTGCTGCTGAAGCCGCTCAAGGTGCCCAACTTCCGCGATTTTGCGGTCAAGATCGACGGCCGCGGCGCACAGGACGTCGAATCCACGCGCGTGCTCGGACGCTATCTGCATGGCGTGATGGAACTCAACAAAAATGAAAAGAACTTCCGCGTCTTTGGTCCCGATGAAACAGCTTCGAACCGCTTGCAGGACGTGATCACGGGAACCGGCAAGAGGTGGATGGCCGAAACGCTCCCGGTGGACGAAAACCTGTCGGAAACAGGGCGGGTGATGGAGGTACTGAGCGAACACCTGTGCGAGGGCTGGCTCGAAGGCTACCTGCTCACCGGGCGTCACGGTTTCTTTTCCTGCTATGAGGCATTCATCCACATCATTGACTCGATGGTGAACCAGCACGCCAAGTGGCTCAAAACAACGCGCGAGATTCCCTGGCGCAAACCCATCGCCTCGCTCAACTATTTGCTAAGCTCGCTCGTGTGGCGGCAGGACCACAATGGCTTTTCGCATCAGGACCCCGGCTTCATCGATCACCTGATGAACAAGAAGGCCGACGTGGTCCGCATCTATCTCCCGCCAGACGCCAACACGCTGCTCTCGGTGGGCGACCATTGCCTGCGCAGCCGCCACTATATCAACCTCATCGTTGCCGGCAAGCAGCCCGCCCCGCTATGGCTCACAATCGATGAAGCCGTTGCACATTGCACAACAGGTTTGGGTATCTGGCAGTGGGCGTCGAACGACGAGGGCAACCCCGATGTGGTCATGGCCTGCTGCGGCGACGTTCCGACAATGGAGGCCCTAGCCGCGGTGACCATGCTCCGCGCCAAAGTTCCTGACCTCCGCATCCGCGTGGTCAATGTGGTTGACCTCATGGCCCTGCAGCCAGCCTCTGAACATCCGCACGGCCTGCCCGACGAGGAATTCAACCAGATCTTCCCCGTCGGCGTCCCGGTTATCTTCGCTTTCCACGGGTATCCGTGGCTCATTCACCGGCTCACTTACCGGCGTCACAATCACAACAACATCCACGTGCGCGGCTACAAGGAAGAGGGCACCACCACCACGCCCTTCGATATGTGCGTGCTCAATAACATCGACCGCTTCCAACTTACTCTCGACGTAATCAAGCGCGTTCCAAAGCTCGCGGCTCATGTGGGAGAGGCCGAGCAATGGTACTCGGAAAACATTCAGCGTCATCGTCTTTACGTCGCCGAAAATGGCGACGACTTGCCCGACGTCAAGGATTGGCGCTGGCCGCAAAGCTAACTCAGCTAACAAGTCCGCCGCGTCGGACGGCTAACTCGCTAACTCGCTTAACTCGCGGGTGCCCCCGGTCTCGACCTTGAGACCGGGGAATCTATCCACCAAATCGCTGATTCCTTCGGCCCTAACTCACTGAGGTTTCTCATTCATGTCGTCTTTGCCAATATTGGTATTGAACAGCGGTTCTTCTTCCATTAAGTTTTCAGTCTATGAGGCCGGCGACGGCCAGCGAACCAAACTGCACGAGGGCGCGGTCGACGGCATCGGCACCGATCAGGGCAAGTTCTGGATCAAGGACGCGGCCGGTAACAAGCTGGTCGATCAGGCTCCCGCGCTGCCCAACCGCGCAGTTGCCTTCAAGCTGGTTGCCGACGCGCTTCACTCCGCCGACTTCCCTGCTCCGGCGGCCATCGGCCATCGCATGGTTTCCGGCGGCCCAACCGTGCAGGACAATCAGCGCATCACGCCCGAATTGATTGACGAGATGGAGAGCTACACGGCCTTTGCGCCGCTGCATACACCCATCGCCGTCTACATCATGCGCGAGGCCCTGCGGCTATTTCCCGGCATCCCCAACTTTGTCATCCTCGACACTTACTTCCATCGCACCATGCCCGAAGTAGCCAAGCACATGCCCAT
>Ga0181537_10000864_pt1 | contig 28206 bp, 21 predicted proteins | sample PEATcosm2014_Bin_39_FD_119765 | JGI IMG/M metagenome (GOLD analysis project Ga0181537, IMG submission 119765) | Peatland microbial communities from MTU Mesocosm Facility, Houghton, MI, USA - PEATcosm2014_Bin23_10_metaG | ecosystem: Environmental > Terrestrial > Soil > Wetlands > Peat | place...
ACTTCAGGTCTTTGCATTTGATGGCGGCTCCGGATCCTGCTCGTTGGCCACGGAAGAACGGAGATTGCTGAGATCCTTCAACGTATTGAACCAAAACGGCGCGCCCAGACTCAACAACACGGCACTGGCGGCAACGCCCCAGAAATGCAGCCAGCTCGGCGTCCAATAATTGTAGAATGGTTGCGGGTACGGATCCGGCACCAGCGCGAGGGTCAATTTATTGTCCAGGATGGAACGCAAATTCTCCGCCGCCGACCGGAGCGGCGCCTGCGGCACCATGTCCTCGTAGCTTTGCAGCCACTTGGCGGCGTCCGTGATGTTGATCGCTTTCAAATGGTCATCCAGCCATGCCTTGCCTTCGTCAAGGTTCGTGAAACCCGCCGGTTGCGGCAGCCCTTTCAGCGCCACCGGCTGGCTGCTGATCAATTGCTTCATCGCCGTGACATAAACCTCGTCCGTCCCGTTCGTGGAGGCCAGAATATCATCGGCCTTCTTCGACAGCGCGTCGGCGCTCGCCACCAGCCGCTCGCGAAGCACCGCGTCGGACGAAAGTTGCGTAAACAGCTTGAAGGCGTCCAGGTGCAGGCCAAACGCGAGCGCCACCGAAAAAAGTACGGTCCACAGCCTTGTTTGCGTCGCGAACCGTTGTGAAGTCCGCTGCATGACGGAATCGAACCATTGATGAATATGGCCGGACAGCTCTTCCACGGGAATCGTGAGCCGCGAAATGATTTCGTCGGCCTTGGCCGCGTCGTCCGGAAAAGATTTCTGGATTTCCGGGGCAAGTTGCAGCAACTTTTCCGCATCCGCAAGGTCAAGCGCTTCCATGGACTTGCCGAGCGCCGCCGCCCAAGGTTCAGGCTGCCCGCCCGCGGACGGCGCCGTTCCTTCTTTGGCCAGCGCGTGGAGAATTTCAACCAACTCATCCTCTCCGATCGCGGACCCAAGGCACCATTTCGCCGTCACCTTGGACTTTGTTCCCGAAAACGTCGAGTCCGAGATGTAAGGATGCTGCAACACCTGTTCGCTGATGGTTTTGGCGTATTTGGCCAGCTCCGGGTCCGCGTTCTTGAGCAGGGTCTCGATCCCCCAGCGCAGGTTGCCGCCGCGCAAGGCGAACAATGCCGACGCCATCTGCGTCAGCGCCGTGACCAGCACGCTCACGCCCGTGATGATGACGACAAATGACAGGACCGTATCGATATGTTCCAGGTTCATGTTGCTTGGGTGGCCACGCCCGTGAAGGTACGGCGGAGGTCGGTAGGCACACCGGTGCTTGGGTCGGTGAAAAGCACGGCAAGAGGTGCATAATGATGTTCCACGCCATGGGGTGGCAAGGCATCAGGAACCGGTTGCCCGCTGGCGGCTTCCATAATCAGGTTGCCTTGCGCATCGCGTAACCGTGGCCACTCGATGTCGCCCGTGGCCACTCGCGCCGGAATCAGCCAGTAATCGCCCGCGCGGTAGCTTCCTCCCGGTTGGAACTGGATTTGTATGCCGTCCTCCAAGTTTAACCAATTCGGAGCGTTGGCGGTGGACTCCTCGACGAAAGCGGCTCCGGTGGCTTGCTGGAGAGTCAATCCATTCTGGGTCGGATCCCCCGACTTCTGGTCCCACCTTCGCAGGAACGGATGTTTTCCCGGAACGGTCCCCGTAAGACCCGATAAAGCCGGTGTCACGGTAACCTGCAGGTTCACGCGGTCGACCAACTGGACCAGGTACAAGCGTGCCGTGGTGGCGCCGGAGAGTGCGTAGTCATCATCCACAACTTCCACCCAATCCCCTTCGGTGAGGCTCAGCCGCTCATCGCGTCCCAAATGTGCGACTCCGACTATGGTACTGTTTGCCGGGAGGTTGAGGATCGGGAAAATGACCGAGCCATTCTCTCGTGACCATTTGAACGTGGCGCCGGTTCCGTCAACAGTGGGATTGCCGTTGGCATCGAGGGTGGTGCTGGCACCCCCGGTACCGTGTATTTCAACGCGATAAAGCTGGTTCTCGGCCCCACGATAGCTGGACGAGGGCGACATGGTGCAGGGGTCGGTCGAAACTGGCTGCGGTTGGACTCGCGCCTTCAGAAGCCCCCGGTTGTCGGGCTGCCAGAATTTCAACCATTTTGGCCAGGTGGATTGGAACCAAGCGTCTCTGTCTTTCGCCGGGCTTGCGCTGGTGAGCCCGCTCAACCCATCTGAAACTGTGCTGCCGGGGATTGCTTTCACCTGCCACACTACTTTTGCCCGCGTTGCTGTATCCGGCCCGCCCAAGGCCACTTCACGAATCCATCCGTCTTCAACACACGTCAAATGCCGCTCCCAAACATCGAGATATACGAGGTAATTCGCCAGAGCTGGATTATTATTGCCCGCCGGGCCAGGCACCGGCCGATCCGGCTGGTTGAGGTAGGTGGTTAGGCGGCGCAGCGAGAGGGATTGCTGAGATGTAAATCCGAACATGGACAAGCTGGCCGGGAGCGTCAGAATCAGCCCGGTGCTGTCCACTGCGGAAACAATCACCCTCTTGACTGACACGAAGTTGTCGGAACTGAGTTCGACATACTTTGAGGCCAAGGCGGCGGGCGACTGCGAATTAAATCCCGCGATGACCGCGACTTGACTGGTATTCCCGTTCTGCTGAGTTGAAGGGTAAGGTTGAACCGTCAAGACCGGGTTGTTGTTCTCGCACAAGATTCCGTCAACATAGTAGTCGCCCGGGTCAATGATGAAGTCGCCCTGGAGCGTGGTTCCCGCCGGGAAGTCTATTTTCAACTGTTCAAGCTGAAAGCTGGTGCCTGCTCCCCCATGCTGGCCGATCAAATCCGCCGCCTGCCGCCGCAACCGGTGCAGCAGGATGGCCGCCTGTTCATTCCAATCCGCGTCCAGTTGCACGCGGCCCTGCTGCATCAGGACGCGGCTGAAATGTTTCGCCGGGTTGAAGGTGTCGCGGGTGAAGTCGCCTCGGTATTCGCCTTGCATAGTTTTTTCCTAGGTTGCGTAGATGATGCCGGCGTCCATCCCGGCGGGGGTGTAGTCGTCCAGCCGGGCGCGCAAATTGGCGGCCCGCTGCGGTTGATACAAATCATGGAAGGCGCCCATCTCCGATTCGTCGTCCGCGCCCGTCTTGATCTCTTCAGCGCACGCGTCCGCGAGCTGGCAGTAGGCGGGCGTGCCGTAACGGGTGCTGTTGAACTCGGGCTGCACGCGCGCCTGTTCGGCGGCCAGCGCGGCGGCCAGTTCCGCCGCCGTCATTTTGACCTGATCTTTGGCGTACTGGTCGTTGACGGCGTTGATGACCAGGTCCGGCTGGCATTCGTAACGGCGGGGCGTGCGCGATTCCGGCGGGAGATAGCAAAACCGGACACATCCCCGCTGCCGCCGCGCCACGCAGACTTGCGCGTTGAAAATGCAATTCTCCGCCAGGGCGATTTCATGCGCCAGGACCTCCCCGAACACGGTGCATCGGACCATGGTCAGGCGGGCGTAAGCCAGGTTGCTCTCCACCCCGTTGAGCGCGGGCAGCTTGTTCTCCGTTGCGTCCAAGATGCTGTCGCTCAGGCAAAGTTGCACCGGCTCGGTCATGGCGTCATTCGTTTCCACTTCAATGGAGCCGAGGATGCTGTGCTCAATCTTGATACACGCGGTGGTGTTGCTCAAAACGAGGCTTGGCTCCTCGCCCTGGCACGGGCCGCATTCGCAGTCCAACGACCAACCCGGCACCAGCGTGCAGTGGCGGATCGTGACATCGCACAGGTTGCCCTGGCCCGGCGCGGGGACTTTAATGTCGGGCACCGGCGCGGGCGCGGGCACCGGCGCCACAACCTTCGGCCCCGAAACCATCACTCCCCGTCCCGCAATCAACAGCCCGTCGAGAATGACGCGGCTGCCCTGGTCGCCGGAAATGAACAACGCATCCAGTTTCGCCCGGGTCTGGGTCACGCTTATGACGGGCCGTTTGAGATTCGCCGCGCGGATCTGCACGGTCTGATTTTTGGCCGGGTTGAGGCTGATGCTTTCCTCGTACAATCCGCTGTCAGTGATCTCAATTACGACATTCTGCAACGCCGCGGTGGGTGAGGCCGCGAGGTCTTGCTGCCACTGGGCCAGGGCGGCGTTGATGGTTTTGAACTTTTCCGTCCCGCCCACGCGGTAAATCGTGTATTGAGCGGGCTGCGAAAGCAGCCTTTCGTATTCTCCTCCTCCAATATCCGCGCTGAACGCGTAGTAATAGGACACCCAGACATTCTGCTCCCGGGGCGCCTCACCAGGAGCAAACGCAAGCCTGCCATGCGCGGGATCCACCGCCACCTCTCCTGAATTTGGCTGATAATGCCACCCGCTCAGATCTGCGGCGACAATCTGGCTCAACAGGACCGCCGCTGGAGTCGTAGTGCCGGTCCAGATTTGCAGGCTTTTGCCGTCGCCATAGTAGTCCGCCATGTGCTCGTTGAATGGCTGCAGCCGGATCGCTGTCGGCAAATTTATTTCGCCGGGACTGCGGGTCGGCGTCGATTCCGGCTGCGGAAAGTTGTAGAGCGGCGCGTCATTGCCCAGCACGCTGAATGTGTAGCAATCCGCGCGCTGATCCACACAGAACGCGGGCGTTTGTGTGACCGAATACGTTTTGAGACGCCACACAAAGACACCCACGCTGGAGATATTGTAGCGGCCCTGCGTCCGGTTGGAATCAATCCGCCGCACTTCCACGGTATGACTCAGCCGGTCAAACGGACCATCCACCAGTTCCAAGGCATCGCCGTTCCGCAGGTCCGCCGTCAACCCCCGGGCGCGCCGCCAGCCGACCAGCAGCCGCGTTTCCGGGACCAGCGCCGCGGCCGGCGTGAGGGCGGGGTTCAGCCAGAGAAGATGTTTCACCGTTGTCTCGTGCAAGGCGGCGATGGTTGCCAGCGTTTCGCCGAATTGCACCGTGTGATACAAGGCCCGGCCGAGTTGCGGCGTATGGAGGCTCTGGGTCCACCCAAGCAGTTTGTAAAACTCCACCGCCCTGCCCGGCCAGCCGGCGACTTCCACCGCCAGTTCCTCCAGCAGGGCCAGCGTGCCTTTCTGCCGCCGGGCGCGAATCGTGTTCGCCACGTCCTGCCGCGGGATGAGGATTCGCTCGCGTTGCAGTCCGCGCGCCGTGGTGACATCGCCGGGTTCGCCGGCTTCATGCACCGGTTGATAACCGATCAGATCCCCGATGTACGGCACGACCCACTCATCACACGTTTCAATGAACCAGTTCTCGTACAACTGCGCGATGTCTTCTTCCACCACGTCGACCTGTTCGGTGATGACCCGAAGCAACTGCTGCAAGGGATAGCCCTGCACGGCGTCGCGCTGCCGATGAAACACCGGCAGCAAATCGTAGAGGCGATCGGGGTTTTTCATGTCGTGATCTGGTTGAGAATCAGCGTGCCCGGCACATCGGGAGTCAGGCAGGCGAGTTCCGCGGCGAGGATGCGGCTGGCGGGATCGGCCGCAGGGTCCGGGTTGAGGCCGGCCAGGCTTGCGCCAATGTAGTCGTTTAATCCCAGCGTGCCGGCCAGCCCGGCCAGATTCTGGATCGTCTGCTGGACCGTCGCAGCTTCTGCAAACGAATCCAACAACTGGAGAGACACGTAAGAGACGCCAGCGACCCCCTGGATGGCGCTGATGACTTCGCTTTGCACCACCGGCTGGCCCAAGTTCCGGCTTTCAAATGCGAAGGTCGTCAGCAGCGTCGGGCGGATCTCCGCCGCCACAGATTCCCATGAATAGTCCGGCAGGATCGCCACGTTCACGCTGATGATCACCAGCCTCAAACGGCGGACGGCCACTTGAATGGGCTGGTACGGATCGCCGAAATCGTGGAGCGCCTGCACCAGGTTCTGATACAAATCGGAAGTTGTGTCGATCGGAATGTCTTCTGCACCGGCGATGGTGACGTGCACCAATTGACGGTGTCCGTCCGTAAGGCGCACCGCGCTGGCCTTGCCGATGCCGGCGAAAGTGCGCGAAAAATCGGCGTAATCCTGGGTGGAAACCAGTCGATCCAGCGCCATTACCTCCAGGGGAGCATTCCCGCGCGCCTGCTCCAGGGTGTCGGCGTCCGCCCCGCCGGACGCCGCGAGCGGATTTATGACGCTCTTGACGTTCAGCGGTTTCGTTTGAAGCAAAGTGATTTGCCCGGCGTCCACGTTGCCGGGTGTGCCGATGCCGTTGCGGTAAACGGCCTTGACGTTTCCCGTGCCGGTGGGCAGCCGCGCCCCTTCCTGTCCGTTCCCGAAAATCACCGTTGTGTTCGCGTTTTCATCGGTCTGGGTGATGAACTCCCTGTCCTTGGGGCCGAGTCCGGCGAGAGTGTCCGTTTCCTGCCAGTTCACCTGGTTGACGCTCACGACGAGCGTGCTGACCACCCCGGAGGGGTTGGGCGCGGCCACGAAGGTGAGCGGCGACTGCTTCAAGGCAAAAGACTGCAATTCCTGGCTGGCATCGCCATTGCCGAGCACTTCATTGCGCGTCTCGCCGTTCGTGGCTTTGACGACGTTTCCGTAAATGGTGACGCTGCCCAGGTCATACGTATAAGCCAGCGGATTGGCCAAAGTCAGAATGGTATGCGGTTTGGCAGTGGAGATTCGCCAGGCCCATAGACTGCCCGGGGTTGGCGCGTCACCGAAGGGCTGGAATGTTTTTGCCGGGGGAACCATCATTATTACATTCCCGCTCGAATCAAAAAGCAATCCTTCGAAATCGCCAAAGTCACCCGCAAGTTCACTCGAGGTGGGAACGTAAGCATTGACCCAGAAACCTCCGGCAAGCTCTATTTGTTCGCAGTATTGCTGATTGGCCGTGGGTGTGGTGGCGGGCAGGAATAAACTGGGATCCACTTGCAGCGTGCCGACCACGAGCCGGTCCCCGTAAACATTCGCCTCGGTGACGTATTTGACATCGGAAAACGGGATGCCGGAGCTCGACGGGAAGTTAGCGCAGCCCGGTGACACCAAGCCTTGGGCAACTCCGGCCACCATCACCAGTTCGCTCGCGGTCACGCCGGTCACGTTTGGGATGTCCGTGCGCTCTCCGGACACAATGATCCACCGGCCTGACTCCAGGCCGTCGTACACATCGTCGAGTTCAATGGTGTTGCCCTCGAGGTCAACATCGAGAGGTTCCTCGGCCAGTTCCAACAACTCTGCCTGAGCGAAGACTGTGGTGTTTCGCAAGGTGGTGATCGCAGTTTCCTTGTCGATGTTGTCCGGCAGCCACGACTGGGGCAGCGTAAGTTCCGTGACACGTCCCGCCATTCCATAATCGGCTCTGGAAACAGTGTCCACGCCTTGGATTCGAGTAATAAGAGGTTCATTTGCAGCACCTGGCCCCCCGAGAGAGACCACGACCCAACTGTCAGGGGAGATTTTGTCGTTGACGGAGTCGAGGCACAAGATTGAAGGGTTGTTTACATCCGTGTCGGAGAAATTCCACTCACTAAGTGTTACCGGCCCACCCTGCCCATCTCTGGGGATGTTTGCCTGCTTGGGAGCGTTGTTTCCAAAAGGCGCGGCTTTTTGCCTCAAGGCATACACTTGCACCTGGCTCGATATAGTTTCCATCGCTGTCCACGCGCGATAAAGCGCGGGCGCGGCCGCCGGCCTGAGCGCGGCGAGAAGTCTGGGCGCGATGTCGGATTGAGACGAAAATGCCTGGGCCTTCGTCCGGTTCAAACGTAGCGAATTGGGGGGTTGCAGGGAGGGCGGAGTTGAAAGCGGATCCAATAGCGCGCCCAGATTGCCCAGAGCGGAAGGCACGAATTGCTTTTCGGGCCCGGTTTGTGATGGCTTCGGCGGCGTTGGGCCCCCGGCTCCGCCGCCGACAGGGCCGTCGCGGGAGGTCAGCGGCGGCAGTTGCTGGACCAGAGAGTAGAGAGCGTCCAGTAACTGGGCCAGCCAAGGTTCAAGCCGTGTGAAATTCCGCGTTTTGGCGAGGCTGTATATTGCCTGTACTTTTGGGATGGTTCCACGAACCAGCTCAGCCGCCTCACGTCCCGCCACATCGCTCGTGATGTTGTCCAGCAGCCCCGGCGGCGCCTGTGGATCTGAGGAGTTGCCAAGGATCGTGGCGGCCTGGTTCGCGAGGCTGCTTCCCGCGAAGATTGTCGCCGCGTCGTTCACAAAAGGTTTCAATACTAACTTGACGGCGTCGGAAGCAATCATGTCTTTGAGCGGTGTCAGAAGCGGCGTTTGCAGGGTCACCTCTGTGCGCCCTTGATCGACCTGCACGTCAACTGCCTCCACAAACCGCAAAGCCTGCATGCCAGAGTCGTCACTCAGAACGATCAGCAGTGCGTCGCCGGACTTCAAATTGGTCGAAATACCGTCGAGATAAAGCGTGTCGCGCGTTGTGGCATCGGTTCCAGAATCAGCTACTGGGCTTTCGTCGGTGGGCAGCGTAATGAATTGCGGCCGGGTCAGGCGCACCTGCAAATTATTCCAGGCGGAACGGGCGTCCAGATCGTCCGAGGTTTCGAAGGACTGCGGCGTCTCACCGGGGCCGGGCACGCTTTGGGAGCGGGTGCCCTGCGGAATGAGCGTTTCGGTCGGCACCGGCGGGTTCTGGGAAAGGTCTTCGCCGAGCGTGTACGCCAGATACACGCTGGAAGCCACGCCCGGCCGTAGATTGTAGCCGATCAGGCGTGCGAGTTCCAATACCGACCGGCGTTCGGTCGCCGTGCGGAGGTACCCTTCGTTGGCAATGCGCTCCTGGTAAAAGGTGAGCACGTCCGCGACCGTCGCCCAACTGTCCAGCAGCGCGATGGCGGGATCGGTGGGGTCGCGTGTTTTCAACGCGGCCAGCGCGGGAAAGTCCGTGGAAGAGAGCCGCGCCAGCATCGTCGCCATGAAGGTGGCGTGGGTTCCGGCACGGAACGACAACGCGGGCAGGCCGGGCCGGTTGGCCACCGGCGCGGGCGTGAGTATTTCAACCCCTTCGCAGCAGCCGCAGGTGCAGGCATCGTTCATCGTCCACCTCGCATGTCCAGTTTCAACACCCCGTGTTCAGGGAAGCTGGGATCATTGTCCAGTTGCGCAATTTCAGTCGGTGCCAGCGTAATGATGCCGGCCGCCAATTCTCCGTTCGCAGCCTCAAAGTACCGCTGGAATTTTGTGATTTTTACGCCCTCCACCCCGGTTACAGCCTGCGCTGCGGCCACCAACCGGCTCAGGCAAACATCCTCGCCAAACGTCAGATTGTCGGGATGGAAGAGGCCAAGCTGGCCGTTCGGCAGCACGCGATTGCTGAAGATGTCGAGCAGCGATGCCTCGACGTGGCCGCGCAAATACTGCGGCAGCACGCAGATGATCACCTCAATGTAGAGCGGAACATATTGCGCCGCGTCCACCACCAGATCATGGCCCATGCGGCGGAATTGGTAGAGATAGCCCTGGATTTTTTGCAGCAGCCCGGCGTCGGCCGTCTCAGTGCCCCATGGATCCACCGCCACCTGCGCTTCATACCAGCTTCCCGTCCAGCGCAGCACGGCGTTGGCCTGCTGGATCTGCTGGTTGCGCCCGGCAATCGCGGCATAGTCGGCGGCGGTGATGGCCCGCTCCAACACTTTTTTAAAGGCACCCGGGGCAAACAACTTGACCTCGGCCACCGGCTCCGGATCCGTGCCTCCCTGCGCGGGAAATGGATTGCGCGGTTTCAAGCCGGGAACCGTGCCGCCCGAGTTGCGGATGCCAAATTCGGTGATAGTGTCCGTGCCGACGTTTCCCGCCGTGCCATTGCCGATGCGATAAGCCGCCTGGAAAGTCGTGAACGCGTCGGGCATCCGCCCGAGCACCCCATCGCCAAAACGCAGGTGCGCGACGGCGGCGTCATCCATCTCCACGACAAAATTCAGGTCCATGCTGCCGCTCTCCAGCAAGTCGGCCAGCGGCCGCCAAATCCACGTCACTATTGCGCTCGTGTCGCCAGTCTGCGCCTGCGGCTGGCTGGTGAGGCAGAGATGCGGCAAGGCGTTGCGCGGATCCTGCGTCAGCATTTGCGAGGCCGGCAGCCCGGGGGCGGTTTTTTCGCAGAACGTGAGGGGCGATTGCTTCAGCGTGGGACGGAAAACGCAGGGGACCGACGTCATTTCCACCGCGCTCCCCTCGCATTCACAAGTGCCGGTTTCGCTTTCCTGGCCGACCTGTCCCAGGCCTTCCGGCGGGGCAATCGTCTGGCCGTGGTCCACCAGAATGACGTTGCCGCGGGCGACGCTGATGTCGCAAATAATCCTGCAATCCGGCGCGGGCAGCCGCGCCGAGAGACAGAACGGAAATGGCAGCGCATCTTCCACGGCCCATTCAATCCCGACGATGGGAGTGGTCTGGCCGTCCTGGTTTTTGAGCGGGTCGACCGTGGGCGTGACTTCGGTCAGCCGCACCGCCCAGCGGCGGGCGGGGTCCGCATCGGCAGGGTTGCCGGTTTTGGGGCCTTTAACTTCCTCAAAAATCAGGACATCGCCGGCCTTTAATTGCAGTTGGCGCTTCGCCGGTGCCGCGGCTGCCGGGATTTCTCCGGCGGCCGGTTGACCCGTGGTTGCCGGCGCCGTGGGCGTCGCAGTCTGCCAGCCGTCCACGAGGGTCGCCTGCGTTGTGCCCTTTGGCAGGCAGCAAAGCTTGTCGCCCCAGGTGTAAAACTTGATTTCGTTATGGGCCGCGAACAAAACAAGCGCGTCATTCGGGCTGCAGGCGACCGGTTCGAAAATTTCCGGCGTCCCGCTGGCGGCCGTGGTGGAAAACCAAATATCCGCCAGATTGATTGCAGGCGGCGGGACATCGAGGGCCGTTTGAATTGTCAGCCACGCGCGGGCGTTGCATCCCTCGTGCATGTGATAATCCACCAGCCGGGCGTGGCGGCGCACCGAAATGCGCTGCCGCGCGGTGGCAAGGTAGGCCTCCGTGGCGACCGCATCCTGGTAATAACTCAGGTAATCGCCGACATAGGCGAGCAGTTCCACCAAAGTAATGCCGATATCCGGCACATGACTTTCCTGCCACGCCGGCATCAGCAGCGCCAGCCGGTCCAAAATGAGCTGCCGGAAAGTGGCGTAGTCTTTTGCCAGGTAATTGACGTCCGGCTCGACGCGTTCCGTTGGCGCACACACCATCGCGTTTTTGCAGTCCAGATCGCTGGGACACCCGGCCTTGAAGGTAAAGGCAAGCGAGGCATAACGCGGATCAAAACCCGACATAATCTGAGCGGTCGGGTGGCCTTGATCATCCAGTTCGACGACCGAGAGTGTGTATTCCGAGAAATCGCCGTACTTGTCCACCTTAACCGTGAGCACCGCGTCGGCCGTGGTCGTCATTCGCTGGACGGTGACGTTTTTCACCTGAATGCCGGTGATTCGTTCTCCGCCTTGTATCTGCAGATTCGCCGGCTTGATCAGCTTCGGCGCCTGGTTGAGCAGGTAAACCGTGAGGGTAAGCTGGTCCGGACTGACTTCGAGATAGTCCAGTCCCATCAGAGTGGAGCGGCGCACGCGATCGCGGCGTTTTTCGGACTCGCAGACGAGAGCCGGCGAATTCATGACGCACCTCCGCTGGTGAATGTTTGGGTCTGCTGCTGGCCCGTGGCCTTGATTACGTACTGCACCAGTATGCTGAGGGTCGAGTCCTGGCTGGTGACCTCGACTTTCTGCACCGCGATCAAATCGCTCAGCCAGCGCTGGAGCCCGGCTTGAATGGTGAACTGCACCGTGGCGGCCAACTCGGGGCTATTGGGCGCAAAAACCAATTGCATCAGGCCGCTGCCGAAGTCCGGACGGTTCACCCGCTCGCCCGGGTTGGTGAACAGAAACTCCTGGATCATGTCCTCGATGTGATCGTTGTCATCCGTCGCCGCCGTGCGGCCGCGCGCGTCAAAATGAAATGGAAAGTCGATGTTCATTGCTTCGCTAGGCTCCCGTGGCGCGGATTTGGGTTTGAACAATCAGCAGCGGCGTGCCGGTTGGCGCGCAAATCGCCTGGCTGTCCAGCAGCAGCAACGGCTGCCCGTTGGAGGTCAGCCGAAGCGCGCCGGTGACCCATTGCGCGGTCAGGCAAGGTCCGTTGCCGTTGGGCGGCGGCGGAAACGTGCAGCCGGCGACCGTGTAGGTCGTGGTCATCAACACCGTGGGCTGGCCGCTGACGGTGACCCGCGGATTGGGCGCGGCGGGCAGCGCCTGCCCCGCGTGGGAGCACTGCACCTGCGCGCCGAGATGGAGAAGGAAGCCGGGCATATCAGGTCACCACCAAAGCCACTTTGTTAATCATCACGCTGGGGCCAATTAGTTCGACGGTCGCGCCCTTGCCGTTGGAAATGAAAATCCCCGCGTCGTTGACCACGATGTAGGCGCCGGTCGTGCTCTTCAAGGTGATGCCGCCGACCGCCGGCGTGGGCGGCATCACCGGCGGCGGCGGAGCCGGTGCCAGGTCGCAGATGACAATTGCGTTTTGCAGCAGCGACTGCACGACGATGCTGGGGTCCGCCGGATTTCCGGCCTGGGCCGCCAGCGGTATGTCCGAAGGGGCGCCCCAGCGGCAACCGACCCATACCGGCTTATTGGGATTGCCGTGTTCGAACTCGACCCAGACGCCCGCGCCGATGGGCGGCACGAGGTAAATTCCCATGGGCGGACCGGTCGGTCCGGCGAGGGGCACGCAGGGCTCCGCCCAGGTGGACGGAATCAGGCTCAACACGTCCGGCACCTCGACCTGCAGCCGGCCCTTTCTTTCCGGATCCACATTCTGGATCACCGTGCCCCGGAATTTGCCGAAATATTTGCCCGCTCCGCTCATGTTGGCACCAAAGGTGTGTTTGAAATCAATCCGTCGCGCGACAGAGTGAAGTTCTGCTTGTATTCGCCCCGCTTGAGGTTGTGCGTGACGCTGTTCACGTAATAAAGCCCGTCGTAGGCAAGTCCGGCGCCACGCACGCCCACCAGCATCCGCGCCCGCAGCACATGCCCGTAACGCAACACGTCCAGCGACCCGTTGCCGCTGATGGCATCCGAGTTGTTCATAAGGGACGCGAGGATCGCCTGGGCCGCTTCGTCCGGAAGCATCCAGGCGCCGTTCTTGGCAAGTTCCATTTTGGCTGGTGGCGTCGGCCGGGCTCCCAATGGCGGCTTGAAGATGTTGATGTTTGGCACCGGAATGGGGATTGGCACCTTGGCCGTAACCGGATCGAATATGGTGAACAAAGTCACTTTCTTGGCCAGTCCGTCCAGCGAGAAACTCAGCGACTCGACGTTAGTCTCCGCATCCATGTTTATATTCAGCGCGGGCTGGGGTATGGGGATACTGATGTCCGGGCCGAAGTAGGCGATGCTCTGTCCCGGCAACGGCCCCGGGTCAACGTAAAAGACGTAGCCGTTTCGCTGGGCGATGCCTTTGATGAACGAGAGATGGGTTCCGGTTTGCGTGTCCCATTCGACCAGGGGGACCTTGACCACGGGGATAATCGGCGGAATTACCACAGGTACGATGCCGAACATCGCGAACGGAGCCAGGGCAAGCAAAACTTGCGCCTCGTCTGGGATCGCCGGGTAGGGGATTATGACTTCAACCACATCCATGAGCACGCTCAAGTCTTCGCCGGTGATGGTGAGCTTGGATTGGGCGGCCTCGCTGCTGGGCGCGATTTCCTGCCGGGTCACGATGCCGTCCATGATTACATTCGGAATTCCGTTGACGGTGACGATGATGATCACGCGGGTGATCATCGGGTCGAAGAACCCCGCCGGCAGCAGCGTGGTCTGCAACAAGGATTGTTTGCTGACCGCAAACGTGAGCTGGAATCCGCTCCGGTCCTTGGAATTCGTCACCTGGACGCTTTGCAGCGCGTCCATCAACTGCTTTGGCGCCGGCACGGGTACCGCCGGGCCGATCAGCAACGTTAGTTGTATTCCATCAAGCATTGGGTGAAGCAGGTATGCCCTCGGGCAGGGTAATGCGGATTTCCGCGCCGACCGTCTTGGTCAAATCGTCCGGGCGCATGGCGCCATTGGCGTCGCAGATGCGCCAGAACTGCAGCGGGTCGTTGAGGTATTGCGCGGTGATGTTGTCCAACCGCTCGCCCTGGGTCACGGTATGCACCTGCAGCAGGGCGAAATTGTCCGGCAAAGGAACGAAACGCCGCAGCAGGTAAATCAGGGTCCGCCCGTCCGCCGACTGGATCGTGCCGGTGTTCAAGCCGTAGTAACGGCTCGTGGACGGGAACGGGCTGCTGATCGACTGGCCCGCCTGGAGCAACGCCTGCAATGCTTGGTTTGTGTCTGCCATCAGATGCCTCCAATTCCCAATGTGCCGAAGGAGCCCGGCTGGTTTTGCGCGGCGAATTGTTCCTTCGACTGCAAGTAGGCCAGAAACAGGCCGCCGCCCTTTTGATCGAAGCCCAGGTCGTCCACCGTCAACACCGTCATCCCCAGGCTCAACTTCGCGCGGATGGGGTTCAAATTAGGGTCAAACGCCTCCTCCGTGATGCTGAATTCCGTGATGCGCACCGGCACAATCCGCCGCGGGCCGAAAATAAAAACCGTCAGCGAAGTCTCGGCCGGCACAATTTCCAGCGTGCCGATGGACGCCTTGTTGTTGTTGTCGAGCAGATGCGCGCTGGACGGGTAGACCATCATCTCCAGCGCGGCCAGCGTGGCGTGCAGGCCCGTCTGCACGGTCTGATCGTCCCCGGCCTCGAGTTGGTCCGTCGCGTCAATCTCCGCCTCCACCTTGAGCGTCTCCGCGGGCGGGCCGATCAACCGCAGTGCCTCGATGTGGTCCCCGCTGTCGGCGCCCACCCCCTTGATTTTCAGGCTGCGCGTCAGCGTGTCCGGGTTGTATTGGAGCGGCAGAATCTGCTGGACCGTCCCGTTGCCGGGATCCAGCAGCGCGATGCCGCCTTTCAGCAATCGTGGTGATCCGGGGAAGGCGCTCATATGGGGCTGCCCTCGAGTCGGGGGGTCGCGAAGCCCGGCGCGCCTTGACGCCGCCAGACGTTTTGCATGTAAGGCAACAATGTGGAAAGCTCGCGAAGTTCGGCGAGGGTGGTGGTTCCCTCTTTGCTCCTGCGAAGCAGCTTGTTGTAGTCCTCGATGGCTTCGGCTTGTTGTTCCGGGTTCCATTTTTGCCAGGGCAGCCCGGCGTCGTGAGCCGCCCGCCAATCATACGCGGCGTTGCGGGTCTTGCCGCTCGCCGCTGCCTTCAATTGTGCCCAAAGACTTTCAGGAATGTAAGCCAGGCCGCCGTTTTGGTACTGCCAGACATGACCCATTTCATGAATCAGCGTTTCCATCCCAACCGGGGTCAATTCCATTGTATCTCCTTTGAAATGCCCCCAGTCTGACTTTAGATGTATTGTGTTGGCGATGGTCTTAGGAGCTCCGGCGGAAAGCAGGCTGTCCCGGGTAATGGTGATGACGGAGTAATCGACGCTTTGCTTAAAGATGTCCTTGGCGTATTTAATCTCGGTTCCGGTGAGCGAACGACTTTTTGTGCTCACCTTGTCCCCCAGTAATGCGCCTCCGATCAGGCCGGCGACTCCCCCGATCGCAGCTCCGATCGGCCCGCCCAAGAACCCGCCCAGCACAGCCCCGCCCAAAGCTCCGCCAACGCCGCCGACGATGCTTCCGAGGAGCGATCGCTGGACGGTTCTGCCTGCAATGGCCGGGTGTGGGGCGATGCCAAACCGCGATAATACCGGGGAAGGCTCGCGTGCGGCGAAACGCGTCGCCGCCGCATCTGCCTCTCTTTCGTAGGGGCCTTGCGGATCTGCAAGTACCAGAGGTATGGTCATCGGTGCAGAGTTCTGCTGGACTACGTGCGTCAGCTCGTGCGCCAGCAACCTCCGTGCGGTTTCAGTCCCTGCCGTGTTCTGCCCCTTCCCAAGCACCACGTTTCTTCCCACTGTATAGGCCGCAGCGTCCACCGCCCGCGCCGACTCTGCAGCCTTGGAATCTGTATGCACTCTCACCGTGCTAAAATCATGCCCAAAGCGCGGCTCCATGAATGCGCGAGTGTTCGCATCAAGCGGTTGACCGGGCGAGCGCAGCACTTCATGGACAATGGGGGGCACGCCGGAATGGCGCCCGGCCCCGGCGCTGGAGCCGTCCGCTTTGTGCTGCAATTTTTTCTTTTTGCACTCCTCGCATTCTCCGCGCGCGCCGGTGGTGCCTCCACAGGCGCGTTTGCGCTGCAACAATCCGCCTGCTGTCGGGCGGACGGCGTCGCCGCCGTGCGCGGACTGCGATTTCGTCTGCAATTGTTTCATGGTTGCCATCGCGACATATTTGATGCACCAATGCTAAAACTCGACCCCCACGCCGGCGCTTCCGCCGCCTGAGACTTCCTTGCGGTCGGAGACGAGGACGAACGCTCCGACTTTCCAGAAGAACCTTGTCCCTTCGCGGCCGTATTCCTGTCCGATACCGACCGACCCCATCCCGACGACATTGTTGGAAATTCTTTCGGCCTGCTGTGTTGGAATCTCCGCCAAAACTCCCGCCTCCAGGTCAAAAAACAACGGGTTCTCAACCGGCCGCGAGCCGATTTCAGTGCGTTCGCCCTCGCGAAAGCGGAAGCCAATGGCCCCGCCCGCGAGCAGATGATTCGGAGTCAGGTACAATCCACGGGCTCCCAGGTGGAGTGAATTGATCTTCCCGAGCACCACGTCCGCGCCCACGAGCGAGCTGAGGGCACCCTTCCCGAGGGCATTCCCTCCTGCCCCGCCGATTTGCAGGGAGAGCTCACCGCCCAGGATTAACGGTCTTGAGGTTGGCGCGGGCGGGCGCCGCGGCGCGGCGGACGGCTCGGGAACATCCGCGGGCAGCGCGGTTGGTGCCTTGGGAGCGCTGTTTTTTCCAGCCTCGACTTCGCTCCTGATTTTGGCCTCGAGGGCGTCGATCTCCGCGTATGCCTGCTTCAGCTTCTCGAAGTAGTCCGGCTCGAACTCCCCTTTTTCGACATCTCCGTGCCCGGTCGGATACAGGGGGGAGCCGCCTTGGTTGACAAACCACACGTGGAGCAACTCATGAAAAAGCGTGATGGCCATTTCAGATTCCGAGTCAACGAATTTGTAGAAGATCTGCGAATTCGACTTGCCCTGCGGCCACTGTCCAGCCGGCAATGTTCTGCTCCTCTCATCCTCGGTGAGCGGCGCGTGGTAAAGAAGATATACGTCGTAAAGCGGTTGGTCGGGCGCCGAAGGTGTGAAATAGCCTGCAGCCTCCCCCCCGGCTTCGGGTGGAAGTTTGTCAACGACATGAACCGTTATCTTGCTGCGGCACCGGCCTTTCCTCCCGCAAAATGTTTTCCACAGATCGTTGATGAGCTTTTGTCCAGAGGGGATTTTCAGAAAGCGGTCGAGTACCGTCGACGCCGTCGCCTTCTTCTCGCCGGAGATGTTCTCAATTTGAACCTGTCCAACGAGCTGTTTCCAACTATCCGCCGCATCCTTGCCCGGCACGCGCCGCAAAACTCCGCCCGTCGATGGCGGCAACCGCCGGACCGGCCCGGGTGCGGCCTTTGAGTGGTCTCCAACGACATGGCCGGCGGCAGACTCCGCCTCCTGTTCGTACGGGTCGTTGACGGGCCCGATCCTGAGCTGGTCAGGCGAGGCCGGATTTCCACCGCTCTGCTGCGCCACGTGCGCCAGTTCGTGGCCGAGCAGTTTTCTTCCGGAATGAGTATGCGGCTGGTATTCCCCGGCCCCGAACACCACGTCCCGGCCCACGGTATAAGCGAGGGCATTCACCGCTTGAGCCGACCCCGACGCTTTTGAATCGGCATGCACACGCACCCCGCTGAAATCGCGGCCAAAACGGGGTTCCATGAAAGCGCGCGTTGATACACTAAGTGGTTGTCCGGTCGAGCGCAGGACTTCGTGAACTATGGGAGGTGCCCCAAACTCGTTCCGCGTCACGCACCCGGCGAGCGGCGTCTTGCGTTGGAGCGAGCCGCACCACGCAGGAACGGAGAGGCGCTTGATTGCGGGCGCCGTCTTTTGAGGCTTATGTTGTTGGGCGACCATTTGGTTTGACAGGAATTGTCCCGCTCTCATTTGATGTTCACGACCTCGAAAATGGTCCCGTCGGGAGTTTTCTCGGACGGGCCCTTTCCGGGAGCGGGACCTTCCGGCTGCGTTGACAAATACTTGTGCCAAGCCGCATGCGCTCCGGGGGACATCACCGCAAGATTTGGCGGGGCAAGAATCCCGCCATCCGCATTGTACTCGCCCTCGGCCCTTTCCTTGTCCCCATGTCCACCAAGGTATAACGGCACCTTGTGGTGAATTGGCCAAGCCGGAGGTATTTTCAGATTGAACGGCGGATCGGATATCCGGGCGCGGTACCGTCCTATTTCAGGTCGTCTCGCATCGTAAAAAGTGCTGCCACGCTTGACCAGCAGGTTGCTTTCCGGTTTGTCAAAAGTTGAATCTTTTGAACCGGGATCGCCAACACCGGTTTCGAAATGCCAAAGAGGAACGGGCCATCGGATCGGAATCGGCCCCCTTCTCTTCTTGTCGTCCTCCGGTTCCCTGACGTTTCCGGCAACCGTGGAGACACCTATCCCCGTCCCAATGGCCACCTTAGTGGCGGTCCCGGTCACTTTGGCGGCGATCGGCGCCGCCACGGGCGCCGCTGCGGGCGGGGGCACGAGTCGCAGGGGAGGTGCGACTGCGGGGGCTTCCTCCACGACGGGTGCAAGTTTGAGCGCGGCATTCCGCTCGAACGCAGTCGCGGCAGCCCGGGGAGCCGTGCTTGCCGCTTCACCGCCACCGCGAATCAGCGTCAATGCGGGCCGCGTGGCTTGCGTGCCGGCAGAAGCTGTTTCCGCCGCTGAACCTAGGCCGGCGGCTCCGGTCGTTCCCTCTGATCCCGCAGCAGTCCCCGCGGTTCCTGCCCGAGACGAAGCCACGGCAAAACTGGCAATGAGCGCTTCAATTTGGCCGAACAACTCCCCGATCATGAGGCTCTGGCGCTCCAGGGAGGCTTTCTCAAACTTGGCCAGCCAGTTTTTCACCATGGCGCTGAGCGCCGAAGGCAGGTTTTTCAACGCATTAAGGACGGCTCCAAGGTCCTGCTTCAGTTCGTCAAAACCATTGAAAATACCCGATGCCAGGTCGTAAAGCAGTTTTAGGACTCCGTATCCCAAAGTAATCGTTCCTTTAACCAAACCGTAAACGCCCTCGCCAAATCCTGTGACCATCCCAATAACGCCCAGAATCAGGCTTTCGATAATTCCCAAAACTTCATCGATTATGCTGATGATCAAGTTGGCCGCGCCCCACCACTTTTTTGGAAGACGGCCCACTTGGCCGCGCAGCAAATCAAGCGTCGCCTTTTTAGCCGCGCGCAGTCCGCCGATGAGACCGGAGTAGACCTGCTCCTTAAGTTCTGCGTAAGAAAATCGCTGGACGGTCGGCCCAATCCGGGATTGCTGAACCACGTGCGCAAGCTCGTGAGCCAGCAGCCGGCGGCCGGTGTTGGTGCCTGGCGCGAACTGGCCCGTTCCGAAAACAATGTGGTTTCCAGCCGTGAAGGCGTGCGCCGCCACGGCTTCGGCGGATTTTGCAGCGTTGGCATCCGTATGAATCCTGACACTGGAGAAGTCCTGTCGTCCGTCAAACGGCCCCGGGGACCGGCTCAATGTTCGTTGAGCCACCGTTTCAGCTTGTTGTTCAAACTCGCTTTGAGCGCTCCCAATCTTGAGCGGGGTCGGCGGAGAAACACATCCGCCTGCATGTGTCATTACCCGGCTGAAATCGTGCCAGAAACGCGGTTCCATGAATGCGCGCGTGGTCGCATCGAGCGGTTGACCGGGCGAATGCAGGACTTCATGGACAATGGGGGGCACCCCGGAATTGCTCCAGGCGCCGGTCTTGGAACCATCGGCCTTGCGCTGCAAGATTCCTCCCGCAGCCTGCGGGGAATCGATCACTGCCCGAGAGGGCTTGAGCGGTTGATGGGCTGACGACGTCATGCCGGTGATGGATGATTGCTTTGTCTCTGAAAACCCGGATGTTCTGCCGTTCCAGGTCGACGTGCCTTTGCCGCGGGCGGCGTCAGGCCTCTGTGAACTGCCCGGGCAATCTGGCGTCCCAAGTCAGCAGGGTTGGTATCGTGGGGCAGTTGAATGGGCCGGGTGGAAAGGTTTGCAAAAGCGCCGCCGGTCCGGGATTCAAGGTTGCCGTCGGCCAGCAGGCGGGCCAGTTCGGTTTCCACAGCGGCTTGGACTAACGCGCCCTGCCCGGCCGGGACCGGCAGGCCGTCGAGGATCAGGCGTTCGATGTGCAGATTGAGGCTCATGCGGGCGCAAGTTCGGCGGGTTTGGCTGCGGGCGCGGCGGGTTTCGGGACGACCGAGGCAGGGTCTGGCCAGCGGAAATCGGCCTCGTTGATGGCGCGGCCGAGCTTCTGAAGTTCGGACCGCGCGGCTTCCAGAATGAGCGGCATGGTGATCGCCGTGCCCCGGTTCGCCGCCATGAAGGCGGCGTTTAACGCGACTGTTTGAATGAATCCGCCGGTCACGTTGAGTTTCGCCAGTTTGTCGTAATCCAGCTTGTCAATCGGCGGGGTGGGCAGTCCCTTGCCGGCGTCCTGCTGCAGAAACGCCCTCGACCACAACCGGCGGCGGTCGGCAAAATTGGGCGGGGTGATGTCCATAATGTAACGCAGGCGACGTAGGAACGCCGGGTCCATGGCGCTTTTCATGTTGGTCGCGAGAATGGCGAGGCCGCGATACGATTCGAGGCGCTGAAGCAGGTAATTGATTTCAATGTTGGCGTAGCGGTCATGGCTGTCCTTGACTTCGCTGCGCTTGCCGAACAAGGCGTCGGCTTCGTCAAAAAAGAGAATGGAGCTGCCGTCCTCGGCGGCGTCGAACAACCGCCGCAAATTCTTTTCCGTTTCGCCGATGTATTTGTTGACCACCTGGCTGAGATCAATGCGGTAAAGGTCGAGGCCCAGTCCGTTTGCGATGACCTCCGCCGCCATGGTCTTGCCGGTGCCGCTGTCGCCGGCGAAGAGCACGCAAATGCCGAATCCACGGTTCATTTTCCGGTCGAAGCCCCAGTCCCGATAGACCTGGTTGCGCCGGCCGACCTGTCCGGCGATCTGCCGGAGCAGGTTCATTTCCGCGGCGGGCAGCACGAGATCGTCCCAGGTCATCTTCGGCTCCAGCCGCTGCGCCAGCGCGTCCAGCCGCGGGCGTTCGCTGGCGCAACAGGCGTTCCACACCGCGTCGGCCAGGGGCGTTCCCCCGGACTTGGCCTCCATTTGCCCGAGTCCCGCCAAGATCTGAATGCTCGGCAGGTTGAGATTGAACTGGCCCGCCAGCCGCGCGGGACTGTCTGCGGCCTCCGCGCCGAGAGCCTTCTCCCAGGCCTCCTGCTGTTCAGCGGCCGTGGGCTTCGTCACATCGAGCGCCATGCGCGTCCGACCGAGACGGGGCATGACCTCCCGAACGCCGAGGAAGAACACGCCATCCGTTCGCGCGAGAAATCGGCCCAGGGGTCCGGCGCGTTCCGTTTCCGCACCATTCAATTCCTCGGCATCCAGATAAAGGGCCAGCGGGAGCAGCCGGCTTTCGCGCTGCCACAGGCGCGCCAGCAATTCGAGTTCGGATGGCGCCGCGGGCAGCAATTCCGCATTCAAACGGTATAAACGGCGGTTCAACCGCGAGGCGGCAGCGTAGGCGACCAGTTGCTTGCTGATGGCATCCGGGCCCGCCAATTGGACGACCGGCAGCGGCCCGTTTTCCGGGGATTGCTGCCAGCGGAGCAAGATTGATTCCACAAGTTTCTCCTGGGACGCAGCGAGCTCTTCAGAATCCGATGCAAGTTCGAGCCGCGAAAAAAACGGAGTGAGGCGGTCATCGACATAATTCAGACCTTTCATGTAACTCACGATGCGTTCATCGGCGCGCAGCGGGCTCGCGGTCAACGGCTGCATGGAGCCCTGGTGAACTTCGACGAGATGCCAGTATCGCAACGGATGCTCCGGGCTGAGCACGTCCCAAGCGGCATCATCGAACAGCGCCAGGGCCAGGCCAAAGGTGGGGAACGGCTTTTGCGGGTCGTCCTGGGCGCGGGCGCAAAGTCCGGCGATGCGGGTGTCCAGTTCAAGCCCGGCGCACAGCAGCAGCACATTTCGCTCGAATGCGGAGAGGCCAAGCCGCTCGCCCAACATGTCAAGCGCCGAGGGAGGTTCGGCGGGGCTGGCAGGCTGGCCCGCTGAAGACTGGGAAACAGAAGGCTGTGCAGCAACGCCGGGATTTGTGGAATCGGCGGCGACCGTGGCCGGTTCCGGCGCGACCGGCTTGGTGGCCGGCGCGCGGAGCAACCGCTGGAACAGGGAGCGCGACATAGTGCCCGAAGGCGGGGGCTGAGCCGGGGCCGGTGCCGGGGTGGTGGCGGGAGCCGGCGGCGCAGGCTTCCCCGCGGGCTTCGGCGCTGAGTCAAATTGCCGGGCAAACCGTTCGAGGCGTTCGCGCAAAGCGGCCAGCGCCGCGGCGAGCTGCCGCGCGTTGCTTTCCTGCCATTGATCGGCCGGGGTCATGGAATATTGAGAGTTTGGGACGCCAGGAATTTGGGCGGTTGCACGGTGTTATCAATCAGCAGGCTGTCCACACCGTCCACGCGCAGGCGCGTAAAATACGCCCCGGCCGCGAACGTGCCCGGCGGATCGTCGACGGCGACGAAACTGAGGTCGGCCGTGGCCGCGGTAATGGTACTGGCGGGAACCTCGTCACCGCCGAGGAGGAGCGATACGCGCTGTGTCGGCAAAACCTGGGGGCTGCAGGACAAGGTTATCGTGATTTGATTACCGTTTCGGGCGGCATTGATCGGCGGAGCGGTCGCGATCTGGGGCGCGATGGAGAACGAAAGGGTGTTCGAGGTTCTGGTGAAATTTTCACCCGGCCGGGTCACAGACACTAAAATCGCCCAGAGGCCGGCCGGGAAATTCTGCGGTTGATTCGGCAGATTCACTGTGATGGAGGTGGCTGTCGCGCTCGAAGGGGCCGGCAAGATTACCGGCGCGGGCAGCAGCGGATTCGCGACCTGGACGGAAACATTCGTGCCGTCCAGGTCGTGCCCGGAGATGACCAGATCGTTCCCGAGCAATGCGCTGGTTTGCGAACCGGGTGGTTGGGCGACCGGGCTGACATCCGTGAGCGTGGGGAAAGGCGGCACCAAACCGGGCGATGCGGTCACGCCCTGGTCCTGAGGCCCGCGGGTCAGCACCGGCAGAGGCGTACGAGCCGGGCGCGTGCTGTCGATTAATACGACGGAAACCTGGTAAGCAGCCGAAATGCGGTAGCTGGATTGAAAAATCAACCAAAGCTTGGAAACATCATCCAGCGACATCGGTTGCGGCGTGATCCGCAATCGCTCGATCTGGTTGCCAAGATCATTGTTCGCCAGGGCGGCGTTGATTTCATCCGCCCCCAGCAGCGGGTGATCATTCAGCACGCTCATGGCCCGGCCAAGCAACTGATGCGCGGTTACATTGGGGTCCCCGTCGGTTTTTTCGTATGCGGTGAGCAGATAAAACAAATTGAGTGCCAACGGCGGCTGGCCGGTTTCCCCGGACTTCACTTGGCGCGGCATGTCCTGATTGCGCCAGGCGGCGTTGACCTCGGTGTGATAAAGCAGCAGATTGACCCATCCGTCGCCTCCTTGGCCGAACGCTTGCGCCTTCTCCGGCGGCAAAGTGGTCACGAACACCGAGTTCTGGCCGCCATTATGGACGAGGGAATTGATGCCCTGCTCCAGGAGGTTGCGGATTGTGGCGGTTGCCGCGCCAATGGCCAGGGTGTTGCTCATCGCCCTCCTTCCCCGGCACGGCCGCGCAGGTAATCCTCGAGGTTCAGGATTGGGACCGCCGCGCGTCTGGGCCGGGACGGTGCCGGCGCAGCGTTCGCGCGCACTTCAATCCGGCCGATCGTGACGTGAATGGCGGGAGGCCCGGCTGGAGGCGGAAGCCTCGGCGCCATCCCCGGCGAGGCTGGCCGGCTCGGACGAACGGGTTGCACCGGCAAGAATGTTTGGGGCGGACGTGGGCCGACCAAAGGCCGAAGAGGTGCCGCGGTTTCTCGACGTTCAACCGGCCGGGGGGCGGTGGGTGGGTGCGCAACCGGCGCCGACAGATTGTTGTCGCTGGCTTTTTTTATCGAAACCGGAGGGGCGTCCGGCAAATGGGCCGGCGGCGCAATCAATTTGTTGACGATGATCGACCGGGTGGGCGATTCGGCTTTCGGCTGCGAAGCGGGTCGCCTGGCGGTAAGCGTTTCCGAGATTTCCGGCGGCGAATCAGGCGGCTCAGGCCGGATCCGCGCGACCGCTTGTTCGGTTGTTTTCCCGTTCGAAGGCTCAGTAGGCGAGTTCGGCATACTTTCCCGGGGACGCAGGGCTGATCTCGTTCTTGAAACGGGCGCATCGCGTAACCCGGTGGAAGATGCTTGTGGGTTTATGACGCCCGGCGCATCGGGTCGGGCGGCCGGGGTGGCAACTGGTCCGGTTTGCGGGGCGATCTCGTCGGCAGGGGCAGGCACGAGGAAAGATGAAGCTGCTTCGGCCTCCTGTTCCAAGCTGGTCGGGGCGCTGGTTTGGATCGAGACGGTCGGCGGTTCAAATAATGAAGGGACTCGTGGGCGTATGCCCGTCCCGGTGGCAAAAGTGCGTGTCAGGAGATTGCCCAAGTAGTCGCTCATGGCTGGATCATCTCCAAATAGGCTTGCCGGCGGCACGGACTCATCGCCAAAACATCACTCTCGCGCCAGCCGTACGCGGAGGCGAGTACATGCACCTCGCGGAGGACCCGGACGGCCCAAGCGTCGAGTTCGGCCCAGAGAAAAGTCACGATGTCCAGCGGGGCGCGCCAGTTTTGCCCGCAATGAGGGCAGGTCAAGGCAAGTTGCAGGTCTCCGCCCGGATCAAGTTCCGCCAAACGTTCCGAGAGGGCGTCCACGAGGTCGTCGGGCAATTCACCCACGGGGACCTGTTCCCCGTCGCGTGAAGCCTTGGTGACACATCGTTCCATGAGCGCGCGCTTTTGAGCGGCAAGGCCGGCTTGGGCCGGCAGCGAATCCAAATCATCGCTGTGGGGCGGGCGGAACTGCAGTTCCAAATCTCCGAACCGCGCCTGGCCTGTTTCGGGGCGTTCAATGGCTGCGGTATCGCAGACATCCGAAACTGCGAAATCCATCTCCACGGGCCGGCGGCAGGCGGGGCAATCAGTTTGCCCGGTCAGGCGTGGGCCAAAGACAAGTTCCCGGAGCTTGAGCAATTTCGCATCGCGTTGGCCGATGCTGATCCGGGCCGGTGGCGAGGGGGTTTCCGGGCCGGTGGCGAGGGCGAGGAGCGAAAGCGTGCGTTCCACCGGCGGCTGGGAGCGGCCCCGCTCCCAGATGTCCAGCAATGCAGCAGCAGTGAGCGCATGTTCCATGCGGGTTATCAGGACGGGCTGGCGAAGGTCGGCTCGACCGGTTCAGGCACTTCCACGTCGCGCTCCCAACCCTCGTTCTCTAGCTTGAGATGCTGGATGGCGACCGCGTTTGCGTTTGCGTCGAGGTCGGGCAGGGATTGAAACTCCGAAACCCAGCACCGATAAACCTTGTAGGCCAGCGCCGTCTGACCGGCTTCGTTATAGACCTCAATGATGATATCTTTGCGGAAAGTCTTGAGCGAAACCTCCGCGCCAAGGCCGGCGCCAACCTGCCAGACCAAGTTGGCCCAGTTCTCGAACTCAGGGTCGTGCGTGACGCCGCGTTCCAATGTCAGGGCTTCGTATTCCGTGCGGCCCGGCGATTTGCGGCTGCTGCTGGGATCGCCGCCTTCACGATGTTTGACGACCTCCGTCGTGCGCTTGAGCGCGCTGCATTTGCTCACGCCGGCCACGTATTTGCCGTCCCATTTGATCTTGAACTTGAAGTTTTTGTAAGGATCGAACCGCTGGGTGTTGACGCTAAATTCGGCCATAGTATTTTCGGGGTTTAGGTATCGATTTGTCCGGCCATTTGTTGGAGCTGGAGGATGACGAATTCGGCGGGTTTGAGCGGGGCGAACCCGACGATGATGTTGACGATGCCAAGGTTGATCTGGTCCTGCGGCGTCGTTTCGCTCTCGCACTTGACGAAATAGGCGTCCTTGGGTGACTGCCCCTGGAAGGCGCCCTGTCTGAAAAGCACTTGCATGAAAGAGCCTACATTCAGGCGGATTTGCGCCCACAATGGTTCGTCGTTGGGTTCAAAGACCACCCATTGCGTGCCGCGATATAGGCTTTCTTCGATATAAAGCGCCAAGCGGCGGACAGGGACGTATTTGTAGTCATCCGCCATCTGGTCCGCGCCGAACAATGTGCGCGCCCCCCAACAAACCTGCCCATAAACCGGGAAGGTCCGAAGGCAATTGATCGCCAGCGGATTCAACACGCCGTTCTCGGCATTGGTCGTGGCGTATTGCAACTGCTGGACGCCGCCCATTACGGCCGTCGTGCCCGCCGGCGCCTTCCAAACGCCGCGCGAAGCATCGGTCGTGGCATACAAGCCGGCGATGGTTCCGCTCGGTGGGGTTGCACGGATACGGAAGCCGTTGAGCGGATCGGGAATGCCAATGCGGGGAAAATACAGCGCAGCATTGCGGCTGCGGATATTGCCATTGGCGCCAAGCCAGTCCATAACGGCGGTTATGCCGTTGTCGCGGTTGCCTGGCAGATTTTGGGGCAGGTCAAGGATGTAAAAAGCCCGGCGATCGGTGCAGAGTTTTTCCGCCGCCGTGGCGACAGTATTCGCGTTCTTATCGGGCAAATTCGCGGTTACAGGCAAGCAGAGCAGGTTGAACAAATCGACGTCATAGAGCGCGTAGATGCCAGTTTTGGCGTTTTGATCGCCGAGAATACCTTTCGTCACACCATCGGCGTCATTCGACGGATCCCAAGTGCCATCGGACCCTCCGGCGGGAGCGGGGGCGGCCGTAGTCCCACCGGTGGGGATTTGCTGCAGGGCACTCGCGCCGCCCAGTTGGTATAGCTGCACGTTGCCGGCCACCCCGGCGAAGCCCAATTTTTTGGCCAGCCCCGCCCCGCCATCCGAAAAAGTTATACAGTCGGTTGCCTGTGCTGTGCCAGCCGTGGCCACCAGATAAAGTTTTGTGGTGGTCGTGCCGACGACGCTCACTGTCGCATTCGGAAGAGGATTGTTTGTCAAGCCCTGAATCTGGGATTGGATGACACCGGCAAGCGACGAGTAACCGGTCGGGAGCGCGGTCAAGCCGGCCAGGGTGCCGACCTTGGAACCATTGAGGAGAACATCGCAGGTATCGCCCACCGCCAGGCCCAAGGTTGTAATGTCCGCGACCAAAGGGCCGCAGGGAGTCCCCGTCATTGCCGGCATGACCGGCAACTTGGTTGCCTCATTGGAAATCCAGATCAATTGGGAGCTGCCGTTGACCACGGCGGCGACATCGTACGGCTTGCTCGGATCAACAATCAGATTTGTGTAGCTCTCGGTGGCCACGACGGAAGTGGTGCCGTTAACCGTGACGACTTCGGTCGCCGTCAAGTTGAACAGGGTGGTGGGATCACTGGTCCCATAATCAACCTCGACGAAGATGCCTTTGGCCCACGTGCCTTCGCTTTGGCCGGAAACAATAAAGGCGATGTTTCCTTTGCCATCGCCAATTCCCACGCTTGCCTTGGCCGGGGCGTTGCCGGCGGTCAATGAGCCGACACGAACCACGTAGGCCTCAGTGCCGCCGTTGAGAAAAAACTGCTGTATGGCGTAACTGGCCTCGCTACGCGGATCCAGACCGCTCGGATCGCTGGAGCCAAACTGCTTGATGAAGCTGGCGAAATTCAATATTTGCGTCGCCGTGTTCATGGGACCGGCCGGAAAGTAATCGACGAACGCGGCGATGGAGGTGGCGACCCCCGTGATGGTATGCACGCCGCTGGGGATTTCTTCGACGTATACACCGGGATAAGTTGGAGCTATTGGCATAGATTATTTCCTGTTGGTTCGGTTGTGATTTGAAAGCGCCCCGTCTGACAACCCAATGACCGCCGGGCCGCTCCCTATGTCGGGCTATTTGGTGTCCATAAACATTGCTTAAAGCGTCACCGCCGTGCGCCAACTCACTGGCAGAGCCATCAAACTAAACTTCACTCCGCGACGCCGCGCGAGGGCGTCTGTTTGATTTTCATATCTGCCGCTGGTCTG
>Ga0181537_10000865_pt1 | contig 28203 bp, 38 predicted proteins | sample PEATcosm2014_Bin_39_FD_119765 | JGI IMG/M metagenome (GOLD analysis project Ga0181537, IMG submission 119765) | Peatland microbial communities from MTU Mesocosm Facility, Houghton, MI, USA - PEATcosm2014_Bin23_10_metaG | ecosystem: Environmental > Terrestrial > Soil > Wetlands > Peat | place...
AGGCCAGGTGATCCCCGGCTGGGACGAGGGCGTGGCGACGATGAAAGTCGGCGGCAAGCGCACGCTGATTATCCCGCCGGCGATCGCCTACGGCTCAAGCGGCGCCGGCGGCGTCATTCCGCCAAACGCTACGCTGATCTTCGACGTCGAATTGCTGAAGTTGAAATAGACACCGCGGCGGCAGGCTATTTAGTCTCCCAGCATTTGCCGTCGTGAGCGTGCGCCGTTCGTCACTCAGGCGCGTCGCCGAAGCGATTGGCGCCCGCATTGCCGGGCCAGAAGGTGAGCCACAGGTCGATCGCCAGCAGCGGCAGTCCGTCGAGGACAAAGCGCGGCTCGCTTGCGGACAACGCGGTCCAGGCTATTTCCGCCACAAACGCCCAGATCACGTGATAGCCGGCAAAGCCGAGATCGTGCAGGCGCCGCACAATCAGCGAGACGAGGCCGGCGGCAAGCACCGCGAGCGACGCCGCCGCGCCGCATAGCCCGGCCCACCAGCCGACGCGGCCGCCACTCCAGAACAGCGGCACGCTGGCGGCCAGAATGAGCGACGCCGCGATGTTGAGGTAGAGCGTGCGGATGAAAAACGGCAGCCGCGCCAGGCGGCCGTGGAACGAGAAATAGCGCTCCAGCAGAGGGACCATCACCCGATACCGCACGCCGCTTCATTCGCGCGACCCGGAATTGGTCGCGCCACGGACGGCGCGGTTCAAGCCCGCGACAGCCGGTAAGGTGAGCTAAGGCGCGAAACGCGCCGTGCCAATGCTGTCCGGCCGAAACGGATTAATGTTGTCGCTAAGGCTTTTGGTGGGCACGCTTCGCTTTGCCCGCTACGGATGTTTCTTTCCCCGCACCAGCGCGTCGAGGCTCAACGGCCCCGGGCCGGCGAAGACCAGAAAGAGGAATATAAAGCAAAACAGCACCGCGGCATCGCCGCCACTGAGCAGCGGAAAAAAGCTCTTCGGCGCGTGATAGAGGAAATAGCCGATCGCCATCTCGCCCGACATGATGAAGGCGGCTTGGCGCGTAAACAGCCCGAGCGCGACCAGAATGCCGCCGCCCGATTCAATGCAGCCGGCAAACCACTCCAGCGCCGGAAACACCGGCATCGCGCCATGCGGCGGAAAGCCGAAAAGTTTTGACAGGCCGTGCTCGCAGAATAGCAGCCCGGCCATGATGCGCAGAATGCTAAGAATGTAAGGCTGGTACCGGACGAGCAGCGCCGGTTGCGACGGCGCGGCGTCGGGAGTCGCAGTCACAAACGTGGCGGTCGCTTCGGGGCGATTCATTTTAATTCCCATTCCAACGATCGCCCCTAGCCGCGATGTAACCAAATTCACGCCGGAGCGCACTTCACAACATTCTGATGGCGCGGCCCGGCATAAACACGGAATAAACGCCGCCGCGTGGAACTAACCCGCGCCGTGATATCGTGCGTCGACGATTCGTCTTGCGCAGGGGGCGACAGTGACCCGCAACAATATGCTCTATCTCATCGTTGGCGCGCTGGTGATCGCGGTCGCCGTGCTAGGCTATCAGCTTTATCAAGACCGCCATCCGCCGGAGGGCATGCAAATCAATATCGGGCCCGGCGGTCTCTCGATCCAAGGGAAATAGAGTCACCCTAACGCGCGAAATCGCCACCGGTTCCCGGAGAGAACGCATCCGCCGCAACGCACCCATTCGCCGGCCGAATAGCGAGCCTGTTTGAGGCTGGCGGGCGGGAACTGTGGCGCAATTTTTGGGTTTTACAGACGTTGCATTTGATGAGATTTCGCCAAGGAGACTTCGCCATGACCAGGCGCGATCAGGAGCTTCTGGAAAAACAATTGCACGGATTGACCGTCTCGCCGCGCAACGACGGCATCTTGATGTTCGGGATGCTCGCGGTGTTTTTCGCCGGCCTGGCGCTGGGCGGTTTTCTCTTTGCCTTCACCTCGCAGCCTGGGCCGATCCGGATCGCCTCGAACGATGCCGTGCCCGCGATCGTTTGGCCGCATGCCGCGCTGCAGATCAGGCAGCAATAACCGCGTTCATTATTCTTCGGGCTCCGTCGTGAAGAACAGCGGATAGCCTTTGCTCTTGCCGAGTTCGGTCGCTTCCTTGGCCGTGGTTTCGGCAACGTCGCGCGTAAACACCGCGATCACGCAGGCGCCACGCTGATGCGCCGTCATCATCACGTGATAAGCCTGATCCTCATTCATCCGGAACACCGCCTTGAGCACCAGCACGACGAATTCGCGCGGCGTGTAATCGTCGTTGAGCAGAATGACCTTATAAAGCGGTGGCCGCTGCGTTTTGGTGCGCACCGCGGTTCGCGGCTTCACGATGGTCTTGGTCATGGCGGCTTCGGTCAGGAACGGGGCGCCAACGCGCCCGAACAATAGCATCCCGGCAGCAACCGCGCGCATTCAAAACGATGTCATCGGGCCTCGATATCTTCGTGCCAAGCGGCCGGGAACCCGCTCTCGCCATATGGCGTTCATCATCGCTTCTATGCGAAAATCACCGTTACGAAATCATTGCGAGGTGCGTCATGGGCAGCATTCTTTGGATCGTCATCATCGGTTTCGTCGCCGGCATTATCGCGCGCTTTTTGGCGCCCGGTCCGAATAATCCGGCGGGCTTCATCCTCACCACCCTGCTGGGCATTGCCGGCGCTTTTATCGCCACGTGGATCGGGCAGATGGTCGGCTGGTACCGGACCGACCAAGGCGCAGGTTTGATCGGCGCCGTCGTCGGCGCGATCGTCGTGCTGTTCGTCTGGCACCGCCTGGTATCTTCCGGAACTATATCCGACCCCGGTAACCGCCGCTGGCTTTAGGCGCCAGCGGGACGCGCCGCGAGGCGCGGCGCTCGACCACGACGGCGCGCGGCGCTCCGGAGCGGCCGGTCATGGTGAAGCGGTTGACGTCCTTGCGCTGACTCATTCTCAGGACCGCGCCGCGGGCCGCCTCGGCGGAAACCTGCATGAGCGAAACGACGATTTCGATCTGGCTGTCGACGTCGTCGGCGAGGCCTTGGGCCGCCAAGACTGCGTCCTCGAGCGTCGGCGGATCCCGGCGCACCCGGCGCCGGCCATCTTTAGTGTTCCATACCTCGCTCATTGGCCACCTTCCTTTGCCGGTTTGCGGTCTTTTGAGTCTTTAGTATCAGGTATTTACTGCATTGCAACAAGACCATTGTGCAGCGCACTCACAGGAATTTGAGGGGCCAAAAAGCACTACGCCCGCGGCGTTTAGGCCGCAGGCGTAGCCGTTAATCTCAACGTGTTGACGGCTAGTGGCGCGGCGGCATTTCGCTAAACAGCACGCCGCCCTTAGCCTTGGACGTTCTCGGCGTCTCGACGAGCGACACCGTGACCTGCTCGGCCGTGGTGCCGGCGTTTTTTACGACGGCAGTGGTGATGTCCTGGACTAGGCCGCGCTTCTGTTCGAGCGAGCGGCCTTCGAGAATATAGACCACGACTTCGGGCATGAATCGTCCTCCTTGTTGCGCACACGCCTCACCCCGCCATAAGTCGCACCATGGGGGGTTACGGGCTTGCCTCGGGTTCGGGCGCGTACTATCGGAAAGTTCTCGGGAAGGCACAACAGGGGAGCTGACAATGAAGCGTTTGGCCTTTGCAGTGGGCGTACTGGCGCTGAGTTTTTCCGCCGCGGTTCCGGCGCGCGCGGATTTCGCCGTCGTGAAATTCGAGCTGGGTTTCTGCCGGATCTGGTGGGCAACCAGCGCCAAGCCGTGGGGCTCCAACTACAGCATCGTTGCTACGGCGCCTGACTTCGCCAGCGCCTGGGCCGCGCAGGGCGACGCGGTCAAAAAGGGCAAGTGCAGGTAAGCTGCAAGGCTGCGAGCAAACTAATCTGATTGTTCAGCTCTGATGCCGCCGCCCGCCATTATTGGCGGGCCGGCGGTATTTTTTGTTGTAGAGACACCTGCGGCCACGTGGCGCCAGATGGCAACGCCGCAGCGAGATCAGTTGTTGGGAAAGTACGAGACGCCGTTGTGGGCGCTGAACAGCCGGCGCAGCATCGCACCAAGCGCGGGCGGCTTGCTTGAATAATACGTCACGCCCGTATGGCCGGTTTTAGGCGCGGTGTTCGGCTGCGCAGCAGTCGGCGTGGCGCCCGTTGCACCATAAGCGCCATCGGCAGGGACGGTGTCGTTGCCCGGCGGCGGACCGTCCGAAAGCGACGCCATGCCGGCAGCCGGCTTGGGCGCGGGCGTCGGATACGAATTTGTCTTGCCCATATCCGGAGTTTCCGCGGGCACATGTGATGGCGGTGGTACAGCGATTGCCGCGGACTGTTTTGCCCCCGGTGCAGACCCCGCGGCTGACGGCGATACTGGAGGCGTGACCGTCGTGACATTGATCGGAGCGGTCGTCGACGCCGCCGCGGCATCGTTCGACGGCGCGCCCGTCGCGGGCGCAGCTTCAACACTGCTCACAATAGCATGCGCGGCAACCGCGGCCTGATTGCTGTCGGCGGCCGGGCGGTCGACCAGTGCGAGAACGACGGCAGCGCCGGCCGTCGCGCCAATAGCGGTGGCGACAACGACGATCCGGGCCGTGCGAATGAAACTCGGCACAGGAGAGAGATACCCCCATTCCGGACTGAAATTACCCGCCAAACGCATTACACCCTTTCCCAAGCGACACGACGCGTGCTGGTAACCTGAAACCCTATCGCGACCGGCCGGTTCCCAAGCCCGCCGCTCATGGTTAGCGGCGGCCATGGAACCGGGCAAGACGCGGCAGGCGCAAAATCCCCGCGCTGTTGCCAAAAGGCACCATTTCCGAGACCAAAACCGGCTATTGCGTCATTGTTGTGCACAGCTTCCCTTGGTCGTTGCGGGAACTGACTTCGTTCTATGCAGGGCATCACGAATTCGAAGTGAACTACCGCGGCGGCATCACCATGCCGCCGATGCGATCGCCGAGCGAAGCGAAAACATCGCCGATTGCCGAGACAACATGGCCGGTGGCGGCAACAACATGATCCTTAAGGTCAAGCGTTTTGGCGAGGAGCGAATTTGGGTCGCTCGCGAGGCGGTCGGTTTGGGCGGGATTGTCGTCCGGCTCCGGCGGGATTTGCGCGATCACGAGCGGCGCTTGCGGCGCTGCCGCGACTGCCGCGGTTGCCTTGGGGCGCGGCGAGACAGGCTTTGCAACCGGAGCCGTATCGGCAAGCCGGGCAAGCACTTCGGCTGCAAGCTTTTCGTTCGCCAGCTTGGCGTCTGCCGCAGCGCGGGTGCTCGCCGCGTCCTCGGCGGAGTTGCGGCTCTGCTCCACCGCCATTTGGCTCTTCAGATAGTCCATGATCATGGCGTGCTCGTCGCGCAGCCGCGCCATGGTTTCGGTCGAGGCCGGCTGCACGGCAACGAGCTGAGGCGCCGCCGGATGAGCGAACTGATATTGCGCGATCACCAAAGTGCCGATCAGGCTCGCCAGCGCGCCCGGCATAATGTCGATGACGACTTTGCCGAGAACGCGTACCAGCCACGGCCCACGTGGATAGACAGCTGGGTACGCAGCTGGCTGCATGGCCTTATTCCCGCCCGCGATCCTGATTCCGCCTGACACGCTCGGCTGCATGACCTCAGCTCCGGTTTTCAAACGCCTGATTGAATTTCAAACATCCGTTGTGGGCGCTGGCAGGCCGGGAAAAAGGATTTTTTGCGGCATTCCCCAGGGTTTTTCCAAAGTTCCCGCCGCGGGTTCCGGCGTCAGGTGCGCCGACCAAGCCCGGCAATGACCCAGCGGCTGATCATTTGCGACAGCCAGTCGACGCCGGCCTCATCGAGGGCAAGCCCCATCGGCGGCTGGCTGAGCAGTTCGCGGTTGCGCAGGAACACGCTGCACTGGCCAAGAAGCCAGATTGCCGCCGCCATGACGGTACGATTGTCCGCCTCCGGCAGGAACCGGCGCACAAGATCGTTGGCGAGCCCCATGAATGGAGCGGCCTCCTCGCTCAAGAGGCTGCGGAATACCGCCGTCGGCCGCACCGTCTCCCAATTGAAGATGCGCATGGCGCGGCTGTACTCGTCACGCGACATCAGCGGATGAAGCTGGCGGCGGACGAAGTCCGCCAACGCCTCTTCGCGCGACATCGATTTCAGTTCCTGGGCATGATCAAGCTGGTTCTCGGTCAGCGACCGGAACGCCGTGTGTAAAACCTCACGGTAAAGCCCGTCCTTGCCGTCGAAATGGTAGTTGATGGCGGCCTGGTTCACGCCCGCCTTGGCGACGATGGCGCGAATGCTGGTGCCGTCGTAACCGCGCTCGGCGAACAGCCGCTCGGCGGCCTTGACGATCCGCTCCCGGGTAACCTCAGATGGCCGCATCACAGTTGCGCCATTTTTCAAACCCTCGTTTGAAATCTAAATAGCGGCCCGCGGCCGGCAATTCAACCACCGCCTTGCCGCGGTGCCGCCGGCTCTGAAATCATGCGGTTCCATCAACCTAAGGGGAACCGCACATGGCTCGGGTCGAAGACGTCAAAAGAGAAACGCTCAGCGCGCGACAGCAAGAGCTTTATGATGCCATCATGCGCTCGCGGCCGCGCGGCAAGCTGTCCGGGCCGTTTTCCGTATGGATCCATACTCCCGACATCGCCGAGCCCGCCGACGGGCTCGCCAATTGCTTTCGCGTCAATCCCAAGCTCGACAAGCGGCTCATCGAACTCATCGTGCTGATGATGTGCCGCGACGGCACGGTGCAATATGCCTGGTCGGTGCACGAACCGCTCGCGCGCCAGGCCGGGTTGGCGCCGCAAACGATCGACGCCATTCGCGCCCGCAAGCGTCCGGAGCTTTCCCGCGACGATGAAAAGCTGATCTACGATGTGGTCGGCGAGTTGCAAACGACCAAAAGGCTGAGCGCCGAAACCTTCGAGCGGGGCAAGACGATTTTGGGTCTGAGCGGATTGATCGAGGCAGTGAGCTGCGCTGGCTTCTACGGCATGATCGGCTTGGTGCTCAACGCGTTCGAGGTTCCGCCGCAGCCCGGCGGCGAGGTGCTGACGTAAAGATGGCGTCAGCCGTCGCTTGCTCCAGCACCGCGCGGCCGCGCGGCGTGAGCGCAATCGTTCGACGGCCGTCATTCTCGGTACGCACATAGCCGCCGACGATCGCGTCCTCCCACGCCGAAATGTGCGGGCAGCTGTGCCAAGCCTCCACGGCCTGCTCACGCGTGCGCGGCCGCTCAGCCACCCAGTTGAGAAATTGCACCATGATAAGAGAAGGCGACTCGTACATCACGGGCTCCTGCAAGGCGATTATAGGGCATGGAACATAAGGGGCAAATGCGCGTTGTTCGCTGCATAGTTGGGCACGGGCTCATTTCACCGCGGGGAATTTCATGTCGCTCCTTATCAGCGCTCTGATTACCTTTGTCGTCGTCATCCTCGTCCTGTATCTCGTCAACATGCTGCCGATCGACGGCCGCGCCAAGCAGATCGTGCGCATCGTCGTGATCATTATCGGCATCCTTTCGTTGCTCCGTTATCTCGCGGTGTTTTAGCGCCGGGGCACGACCTTTTCGGTATCCACTTTTGCGGTTGATGCTCTAAAATCGGCGCCGTGCGCCGCATCGAGGGCTACGTCATCGTCTCCGCCGACGGCATGATCGCCGACGCCAAGGGCGAAATGCCGGATTCGATCCGCAACAGCGCCGATCAGCACTATTTCCAGAACGGGCTCGATCGTGCCGCCGCCATCGTGCATGGGCGGCATTCCCATGAAGGCGGCCCGCGCGCAGCGCGGCGAAAGCGGCTGGTGGTGAGCAGGCAGATCGCCACCATCGCGCCCAATCCCGATTATCCCAATGCGCTGTCGTGGAATCCGCTTGGCGCGAGTCTCGACGAGGCGCTGGCCAAACTTGGCGTCAGCGACGGCACCGTCGCTATCATCGGCGGGCGCGACGTGTTCAGTCAGTTTCTGCCGCTCTACGATGCCTTTCATCTCTCGCGCGCCAGTAAGGCGAAAATCCCCAACGGGCTTTCGGTTTTCACCGAAGCCGGCCCGAATGCCACACCGGAGGATGTACTGGCGCGGCACGGCCTGCGGCCCGGCCCGCACCGCGATCTTGATCCGGAAGCCGGGGTTTCGGTGGTGACCTGGCAGCGCTGACGCTCCATCTGCCGCGGGCGCGTTTTGGAGCGGCTCTGTTATGATCGCGGCATGAGCTTACGCCGAAAGGGAATCGGTCGAAGCGGCATCGCCGCGCTCGATTATGAGCTGGCGCAGGAGCAGGCTACCGCGCTCGGCCGGCAGGGACGCGCGCTCGAGGCGGCGCTCAAGGCGCTTGCCGAATTCGATCGGAACCATGCCGGCTCCGCCGCTGCACGGGCCGAACTGGTCGCTGCGGCGGGCGATGCGCTGTGGTGCTTCGTGGTCCAGCGCGAAGCCTGCGGGCTGCGTGATCCCCGCACGGTGATGCGGGACTATCGCGTGCCAGCCGAAGTGCAGAACCGGATGGGAATATTTGAGGTTTGCCGACGCAATTCGTCCTGACTTTTCAGGACGATTCGTCGCGAGCGGAGTCGCCAACAATTCATTAACTTTCGCGGCCAAGGTTTGCCTGCGCTGCGCATCAACCGCTGGAAAGGCTTTATTCACCGTTCCCAATGCATTGTTATTACTGAATCAACGGCGTGTGGCGGCCGGAGTATTAATGCGTACCCTACCTCTTATTGACGAACTCGAGGCCGCCCTCGGATCCGGCAACATCGAGCGCCGGATCGACATGCTTACGCGTGTCACCGATCTTTTTATCAACGGCGCCGAACGTTTCACCGAAGACCATGTTGGCGTCTTCGACGACGTCATGGCGCGCCTCGTGACCACCATCGAAACCAAGGCCCGCGCCAAGCTCGCGCACCGGCTGGCGCCGATCACGAATGCGCCGTCGAGTGTCATTCACATGCTCGCCTTCGATGACGACATCGAAGTGGCCCGCTCGGTGCTGGCCCAGTCGGAACGGCTCGACGACCAAGACCTGATCACTGCCGGCGCCAACAAGAGCCAAGAGCATCTGTTCGCCATTTCGCAGCGTCGCTCGCTTAGCGAAGCGGTGACCGATATTCTAGTCGAACGCGGCGACCGCGATGTTGTCCAAGCCGTCGTCAAAAACGCGGGCGCCCGCTTCTCCGACGCCGGCTTCCGCATGCTGGTCAAGCGGTCGACCGGCGACGACGAACTCGCGACCGAAGTGGGCCTGCGCTCCGACATCCCGCGGCCCCTATTCCTGGCGCTTCTGGAGAAAGCTTCGAATGCGGTACGGGCGCGGCTCTCCGCCGAAAACCCGCAGGCCGGCACGACCATCGAGGGCGTAGTCGCCGAGGTCGTCGGCGGTATCCGCTACGAGGCGCGCAATTCCTCGCCGGACTTTGCCGCCGCCAAAGCGGCGGTCGAACGGCAAAATCGTCTCCGCCGGATCGGCGAATCGGAAATCTATCAATACGCCCGCGACCGCAAGTTCGAGGAAACCGCCATCGCGCTCTCGATCTTGTGTGATACGCCGATCGACGTCGTCGAGCGGGCGCTGCTCGACCCCGGCGCCGAGATCGTCCTCATATTGGCGAAAGTCGCGGGCCTGTCCTCGACAACGACCAAGGCCATTCTGCTGTTACGCGCGGCCGATCGCGGCATGTCGGCAAAGGACCTCGAACAGGCGCTCACGAGCTTCAACCGCCTGCAGCCCGATACCGCCCGCCGCGTGCTCAGCTTCTTCCGCACCCGCGTGAAAAAGCCGGCGGCGCCGATGGCCTCGTCGGCGGTCGCGATCGGCGGTTAGCCGCTCGCGCTCCTAGCAATAGCCCGGCGCCACTTGTAGCCACGATCCGTCCGGATAGCGGTAATAGCAGCCGCCGTGCCACCAGTAATAACCGTTGTTGCGCCGCTGTGCTTCGGCAGCGATTGCCGCGCCGGCGGTGGCACCTATCACCGCGCCGGCAACAGCACCTGGACCGCGTCCGAGCGCGCCGCCGATGATCCCGCCCATCGCGCCGCCAACAATCGCACCGCCGATCGGGTCCTGCGCCGCGACCGGCTCGGCTGGCAGCAGCGACGCCAGCGCCAAAAAAATCCCAGCTCCGAGTGTGGCTCTCATTGTTCCCTCTCCTCCGTTTCCAGCGACCTCGCTCGGCTGCGAGAGCTGTCTCGGCCGAGGCCTTGCTCTGGCAGCAGCATAGAAGATTCTTCGGCAAAAATCCGGCGATGCTTTCACCGAGCGCGACAAGCAGCAGCGCCGCGCGGACGATGCCAAGCGCGCAAGAAATCGCTGCGGCAAGGGGATTTCTGACGCTCGTTGGCACCAGAGTTGAACGTATCTTCGCATTCGCTGCGCTCGCGCGCTTGTCGATCAAACTCGTCTCGTCGCCTGACTGCTCTTAGGAGCGCTTTGCGTGACTCCAAGCGGCTGAAGTGGCGCAGCGAAACGCACTTCAACGCGCCGTCGCGCGGCGATCGTGACGAAGCATTAAAGGTTTTCTTGCAGAATCTTCTTGACTCCATGCTGATTGCATTTATGTGGGGAATTAGCCGCTGTTGGTCGGTTCGTGTGGACTGATCGAGCGGCTTTCGCTTTCGAGGCGCCGGTTCGCCGGCAACTCGGGTTCTGATCTCTGGTTGGGGAGGACGGCATGAGCCAACACGCCCTCTTGCGATCGGTGAAGGGCTTGGGAAATCCAGGTACCGCCCGAAAGGAAGACAGGAAGACCAAACTGAAAGTGGCGCCTCCACCGGTGGAGGAAGAGCGCCACGATCATTTTGCCATTCGAAACGGCGTCCGCTGCGCCGGCGTTCACCTCATCGTCGACCTGCACGGCGCCAAGCGCCTTAACGACATCGATCACATCGAAGCGACGTTGCGTCGCTGCGTCGAAGCCGCCCAGGCGACGCTGCTGCACATCCACCTGCACCACTTCCAGCCGAGCGGAGTATCCGGCGTGGCGGTGCTGGCGGAGAGCCACATTTCGATCCACACTTGGCCGGAAGCCGGTTATGCCGCGCTGGACGTCTTCATGTGTGGCTCCGCCGATCCGGACAAATGCATCCCCGTGCTGCGCGAAGCATTCTCGGCCAAGCGCGTCGGCGTCAACGAACTGCTGCGTGGCCAGAACGCCTAAACGGCCGGTTTTTCATTGACAAAGTTTGAGTGGCCGGGCCGAGTCCCGGCCACTCGCCGTTTGGGATTCGCTTTAGCACCGGGGGTTTCATGGCGGAAAAATTACCTGAGAAGCGCTGGATTCCCGAGACGCTGTTCGACGATCTTGGCTTCCGGATGAGCTTCCAGGTCGACAGGGTGCTCTATGAATTGCAAACCGAGCACCAGCACCTGATTCTGTTCGAGCAGCCTTACTTCGGCAAAATGCTGATGCTCGACGGAGCGACCCAGATCTCAAAGCGCGACGAGTTCATCTATCAGGAGATGATGTCGCATGTGCCACTCTTTGCCCACGGCAGTGCCAAGGACGTGCTGATCATTGGCGGCGGCGATTGCGGCATCGCCGAGGAGGTGCTCAAGCATAAGGAGGTCAAGAGCCTCACCCAGGTCGAGATCGACGAAAAGGTGGTCGAATTTGCCAGGGAGCATTTCCCGGAATTCACCAAACCCGTCTTTGCCGACAAGCGTTTTACCTCCATCATCGACGACGGCGCCAAATATGTCGCCAAGACCGACCGCCGGTTCGACGCCATCATTGTGGATTCGACCGATCCGATTGGGCCGGGAAAGATCCTGTTCGGCGAAAAGTTCTATTCGGGTTGCCGGCACTGCATGAAGCCGGGCGGTATATTGGTGACGCAAAATGGCGTGCCGTTCTTCCAGAAGAACGAGCTGACCGCGACCATCTCGAAATTCCGGAGACTGTTTGCGGACGCGACCTGCTACGTCGCGGCGATCCCGGTCTATGTCGGCGGCCACATGGCCATGGGCTTTGCCACCAATAACAAGCGGCTGCGACGGCATCCGGTTAAGATCATCGCCGACCGTTACCGCAAGGCCGGCAGCTTCAAGACCAAGTACTGGACGCCGGAAGTCCATGTCGCTGCTTTTGCGCAGCCGCGTTTCATCGCCGATCTGGTGGCGAAGGCCAAAACTCCGAAGTAACGGACGATTGAGGACAGACGCCGGACGACGGATGTAAACTGCGCATCCCGTCCATCCCGATCAGTGGTCCGTCCTATGAGTTTCTTTCCCGCCAAAGATCCTGCCTTCGGCGATGCCCCTTCAAGCGACGCAATCGCCCAGATCGTCGTGCCACGCTCGGTCGATCTCGGCGGCTTTCAGGTGCATCGGGCGCTGCCGTCGGCGCGTTCGCGCATGGTCGGGCCGTTCATCTTCTTCGATCATTTCGGGCCGGCAGTGTTCCGCGCTGGCGACGGCATGGACGTGCGGCCGCACCCGCATATCGGGCTCGCCACCGTCACCTATCTGTTCGACGGCGAGATCGTGCACCGCGACAGCCTCGGCAGCGCCGAACCGATCCGGCCGGGCGCTGTCAATCTCATGACCGCCGGACGCGGCATCGTGCATTCCGAGCGCACCGCGCCCGATCACCGCGACGGCGGTGAGCCGCTGCACGGCCTGCAATTATGGGTCGCGCTGCCAATGACGGACGAGGAGAGCGCGCCCGCTTTCGCCCATACGCCTGCCGCCGATATCCCTGAACTGCGCGAGCAGGGGCTGACGCTGCGCGTGATCTCCGGAACGATGCACGGGCTGCGCTCGCCGGTCGAGACCCGCTGGGACACCGTTTTCGCCGAGCTGCATCTCGCCGTCGGTGCGATGCTGCCGCTCGACACCGAGCACGAGGAGCGTGCGATCTATATGCTTGCCGGCGAGATCGAAATTGCCGGCGACCGCCACGGGCCCGAGCGGCTTTTGGTGCTCAAGCCCGGCGACCGCGTCGAAGTGCGCGCCGCAAGCGACGCCCATTTTGTGATCGTCGGCGGCGCGGCCATGGATGGGCCGCGCCACATCTGGTGGAATTTCGTCTCCTCGCGCAAAGACCGCATCGAGGCCGCCAAGGCCGACTGGAAGGCCGGCTGTTTCGATCTCGTGCCCGGCGACACGACCGAGTTCATCCCGTTACCAGACTGACAATCCACCCAGGGGGAGACGATGATCCGTCCCGTCCATTGCCGAGCGGCCCTGCTGCTCGTCGCAATACTGTTCGCTTGCGCCACAGCCGCACCGGCGCGCGCCGAATCCGACCTCGAACGCGCCTACCGCATCATCGCCAGCAAGCAGTTCGTCGATCTCACCCACTCGTTCGGTCCTGAAACGCCGGTCTGGGCCGGCTTCGGCCAGGCCAAATTCTCTCCTGCTGCCGATCCCAAAACCGGGGAGCCTTACATGATCGCGAAGGATGAGTTCCGTGCGACCTATTATCAGATGGTCGGACAATACGGCACGCATGTCGATCCGCCGGCGCATTTCGCCGAGGACGGCATCACCATGGACAAGATTCCGCTCAAGCAGATGGTCATGCGGCTCGTCGTGTTAGACGACACGCCGTATCTCGCCAAAGATCCGAACCACGCTTTCTCGGTCGCCGATCTAAAAGCCTGGGAGCGGGTGCATGGCCGCGTGCCGGAAGGCGCCTTCGCCGCGCTGCGCACCGACATGTACAAGGATTGGGATGCAAATCCCGAGCGCTTCAAGCGCCAGCCGTTTCCGGCCTGGTCGTTCGAAACCATCAAATTCCTCTACGAACAACGCGGCGTGACAGCGACCGGCCATGAGTCGATGGACACCGACACCACCGACAAGATGGATTCGGAAAACTGGATCCTGCACCACGGCCATTATCAGATCGAAGTCATGGCGAACCTCGACAAAGTGCCGCCGACCGGCGCGTTGATCGTGGTGACCTGGCCGAAAGTGGAGAACGGCCTCGGCTTCCCGGCCCGCGCCTTCACGATTTTGCCGTAGCTAGAGCATGATCCGGAAAAGTGGAAGCCGGTTTTCCGATAAGATCATGCTCAATCAAAATGTTAGAGCACAATCGATCCAATCTGAAGCAATTGCGCTCTAAGCCGCGTTGCGTTGCGCTCTGACCCAGGCTTCGATCTCGCGTTCGGCTTCGGATCTCGCGAACCCGTAGCGTGCCTGCAAGCGCCCGATCAGTTCTTTGCGGCGCCCGCCGATGCGGGTGAGATCCTCGTCGGTGAGCTTGGTCCAGTTGTTGCGGACCTTGTCCTTGAAATGCATCCAGTTGATCTGAACCTGATCCCAGTGCATCGACTGTCTCCTTGCCTGAGGATGGACAAACACGGATTTTGTCGCTCCGGGGCGCGATGTCAGCGGCCGGATGCGGCTCCAATTCGGCGGCGGCGGGGCCTTTCCAAGAACAATGTTGGCGCTCCTCTGGCGGACCGGAATTGTCAATCGCAGATACCGCTATTCCCTCGCCGGCAAATTTCTTCCCGCCGTTGTGGTTGCAATTCGATAAATTACGACGTCAAAACATTGCATGGCCGCACCCTCCCCTGACGTCGAACGGCTGGCGCGCGATATTCGCAGCGGCGAGCGCACCGTGCTGTCGCGCGCTATCACGCTGATCGAGAGTAAGCGCGCCGATCACCGCCGCACTGCGGCGGCGCTGACCCAGGCGCTATTGCCGGCGACCGGCAAGGCGGTGCGCGTCGGCATTACCGGCGCACCCGGCGTCGGCAAATCGACCATGATCGACGCGCTGGGCCACTTCCTCACCGGGCAGGGCCGCAAGGTCGCGGTGCTGGCGGTCGATCCATCGTCGCGCCGCACCGGCGGCTCGATCCTTGCCGACAAGACGCGGATGGTGCGGCTTGGCAACGATCCCAACGCCTACATCCGCCCTTCCCCGTCTTCGGGCACGCTCGGCGGCGTGGCGGCCAAGACGCGCGAGACCATGCTGCTCTGCGAGGCCGCAGGCTACGACGTGATCATGGTCGAGACGGTCGGCGTCGGGCAGTCGGAAATCGCGGTCGCCGACATGACCGACTTTTTCCTGGTGCTGGCGCTGCCGGGCGCTGGCGACGAATTGCAGGCGCTCAAGAAGGGCGTGGTCGAGCTCGCCGATATGATCGCGGTCAACAAGGCTGATGGCGACAATCTCGCCCGCGCCAAGCTCGCCGCGTCCCAATATGGTGCGGCGCTGCATATCCTCTCACCGCGATCGCCGAACTGGTCGCCACCGGTGGTCACCTGCTCGGCGCTCACCGGCGACGGCATCGAAGCGCTGTGGCAACACATTCTCGACCATCAGAATCGGCTCACCGCTTCCGGCGAGCTTGCCGTGCGACGCGGTGAGCAGCAGGTAAAATGGATGTGGACCATGCTCGAAGAGCGCCTGTTCGAACCGCTGCGGACCGATCGCGCGGTCAAAGCGGCACTGCCGCGGATCGAAGCCGATGTCGCCGCCGGGCGGCTCGCTCCGGCCACCGCGGCCGAGCAGATCGCCGGAATGCTGGGAGACTAACCTCTTGCGCGTCGTCATTGCCGGCTTCGGCCCGTTCCCCGGCGCGCCGGTCAATCCGAGCGGGCTTCTCGTTACAGCACTAGCCCGCAGGCGGCGGCCTGTTCTGGCTGGCGCGAAAATCATCACGCACATTTTTGCGACGAGCTATGAGGCTGTCGATCGCGACCTGCCGAAGCTTTTCACGGCGAAGCCTGACATCGTGCTGATCTTCGGCCTCGCCGGGAAGCGGCGCCAGCTTTGTATCGAGACGCGCGCCCGTAATGCGCTGTCGTTGTTGTTTCCCGACGCGAGCAGGCATCGGCCTACGCGCAGCACGATCGAAGCCGGCGCGTCGGGGCGCCGAGGCCACGCGCCCTTTGCGGCCCTTCTTGGCGCCGTTCGCACAGGCGGATTTCCAGCGCGGTTGTCGTCCGATGCCGGGCGCTATCTCTGCAACTACGTTTACTGGCATGCTTTGGGACGCGTTCGCGGCAATCGTCCCCTCGTACAATTCGTCCATGTCCCGCGGGTGCGGCTGTCGCCGCAACGTCCTAGCAAGCGCCATGCGCCGTCATTTGCCCGGCTCGTTGCAGCCGCCGAAGCGCTCCTGATCGCGCTGATCGCCGCAAGCCGCCGTTAACCGTTGCGGTGAAAACGATCCCCTGTGCCGCGCCGGAACGGCGCGCTGGCACGCCATTTGATGCATATCGGTTGCTTGTTCCGAGGGTGTATTGATGACGATGAATCGACGCCGCCTGTTTGCCGCTCTCGCCGCTTCTGCCAGCGCCGCAACGCCGGCTTTGGCGCGTGAGACCGGAGACACGGTGCCGCGCGCCGAGGTCGACGCCGCTTCTCTCGGCGTCCTTCCCAATAGCGAAACAGATCAGTCTGCGGCCTTGCAACGGGCCATAGCGCATGTCGCCGCGGCAGGCGCGGTGCTACGCCTGGCACCGGGAATTTATCGCGCCGGCGGCCTGCAATTGCCCTCTTATGCGGCGATCGCCGGAGTCGCGGGGACCACGCAACTGGTCCTGACCGGAGGTCCGTCGCTGCTATCATCCGCTGGAAGCGACCATGTCAGCCTCAGCGGGCTTCTGCTCGATGGCGGCAATATTCCGCTGCCGGACGACCACGGTCTTCTGCATTTGACGCGAGGCCGCGGCATCCGCATCGCCAATTGCGAAATCCTCAATGCGGGCAGCAATGGCATCGCGCTTGAAGCCATCGCTGGCGAGGTGAGCGGTAATACGGTTACCGGCATCGCGGATTACGCCATTTTCTCCAACGATGCCGCAGGCTTGAAAATCTCTGGCAACACGGTAAGCGGCGCCGGCAATGGCGGCATATTGATTTGGCGCAGCAAGCCCGGTGATGACGGCACGCTTATCGCGGACAATCGCATCGAGGACATCAAGAACAAATCCGGCGGCTCCGGCCAATACGGCAACGCCATCAATGTTTTCCGTGCAGACAATGTCATCGTGCGCGGCAACCGCATCCGCAATGCCGCTTACACCGCGGTGCGCGGCAATAGCGCCGCGAACCTGCAAATCGTAGGCAATACCTGCACCGGGCTTGGCGAGGTCGCGCTGTACGCGGAGTTCGGCTCGCAGGGTGCGGTGATCGCGAACAACATCGTCGACGGTGCGGCGGCTGGCGTCAGCGTGGCGAATTTCGACAAAGATGGCCGGCTCGCCGCGGTGCAAGGAAACATGATCCGCAATCTCCGCCGCGGCCGGCCAGCCGGCGACGGCCCAAGCGACACGGCGGCTTTGGGTATTGGCGTCGAGGCCGACACCGTGGTCAACGGCAATGTCATGGAGAATGTCGAAGGCACCGGCATCCAGGCCGGCTGGGGGCCCTATCTGCGCGATGTGACCATCAGCGCCAATGTGGTGCGCAACGCCGATTACGGGATCGCGGTGTCGGTGGCTTCAGGCGCTGGCGCCGCGGTCATCGCCAACAATCTTCTCTCCGGCACCCGGCTCGGCGCCATCGTCGGCATGGAATGGACGAAAGTTGTCGCTGACGACCTCAGTCAGGACCGCGGCGAGCGCTACGCGCAATTATCGATCGACGGCAACCGCGTGCGCTGATCAGATCGCCTCCGTCACCCGCACCGAGCCAACCTCAAAACCATTCCAGTTGCGCAAGACCGGCCGCGTGTAGGCCACGAGTGCGGCTTGCGACACCGCATCGAGAGGCAAAAACCGCGCGATGACGACCGCCATGATCGCTTGCGCCGCGCGCGCGGCGCCGTCGTCGCATTTGACGGCAATGCCAAGGCCAAGTTCCGGCAAGGCGCCGCAATAAACGCCTTCGGCCCCGGTCTTGACGAAGACGCGTTCGCCGAATTTTTGCATGATCTCGGTGCAGAACCGCCCGGTGCCGGCGACAAACCACGGCTGCTGCGCGCAAGTCTCACGCAACCGCGCTGCGGCGGCGGCGCGCTTTGGCGCAAGCCCGCTGCCAGTGGCGAATTTGGCGAAGGCATGAGCAAGACTTTGCAACGGTACTGCCCAAGTCGGCACCGAGCAGCCGTCGATGGCGCAAACATCCTCGCCCAGCACCACGCCGGTAAAATCCTCCAGAACGGCACGCACCTGCCGCTGTACCGGATGTTCGGAGCGGAAATAGTCGGAATGATCGACGCCCATCGCACAGGCGAGGCAGAGAAAGCCCGCGTGCTTGCCCGAGCAGTTATTGTGCAGCGCCGACGGTGTGCCGGTCCGTGCCAGCGCGGCGGCCGCGGTCTGCGAGATCGGCCAGTGTGCGCCACAGCGCAATGCAGAAGGATCAAGCCCTATTTTCGCCAGCATGCGCTCAACGCCGGCGACGTGCGCCGGTTCGCCGCTATGCGAGGCGGAGGCGAGCGCCAGTTCCTCGTCGGTCAGGCCGTAGCGATCGGCGGCCCCGCTTTCCACCATCGCCAGAGCTTGCAGTGCCTTGATCGCCGAGCGCGGAAAGACGGGTGCAGTCACGTCGCCAACGGTCAGCGCGGCGACGCCGCCCGCATTGACCACCGCGACGGAGCCGCGATGGCGACTCTCCACGAGAGAGCCACGCAAAACCTCGACCAGGACCGGGTTTGTCATCGCACACGAGCACCGTCAGAAACCCGTGCGGCGTGACGGATAGCTCTACCGTCAGGCGCGCAATGCTGCACCGGGCCACAATGCCGGCGCGGTGCGGGCATATTGCACCGGCCGCGCGACTTCAGCGCCGAGCTCCTGCGCGGCATGCCAGGCCCAATGCGGGTCGTCGAGGAAGGCGCGCGCCATCGCGATCATGTCCGCCTTGCCCTCGGTGATGATCTCTTCCGCCTGTTTGGCGTTGACGATCATGCCGACGGCCCGGACGGCAATGCCGCATTCGCGGCGCACCCGCTCGGCGAATGGCACGTTGAAGCCGGGCTCGGTCGGCCAGCGGCTGTCGGGCGTAATATTCGCCGAGGAGACATCGATGTAATCGAGGCCGGCGGCCTTGAGTTCCTTGGCAAGCGCGACCGCATCATCGCCGTTGAGCCCGCCCTCGACCCAATCGGTGCCGCTGATGCGAGCCCCGAGCGGGATATGGCGCGGCACCGCGGCGCGGGCATCGCGCACCACTTCGAGCGGGAAGCGCATGCGACCGGCGAGCGAACCGCCGTATTCGTCGTTACGCTTGTTGGAGAGCGGCGATACGAAACTGTGCAAGAGATAGCCGTGGGCGAAATGCAGCTCGATGGCGTCGAAGCCGATACGCACCGCCCGCTTGGCGGCGTCGGTAAAGGCCTTCCGCACGTGCGCCATGTCGTCCTCGTTCATGGCGCGCGGCGTGTGCCAGCCGGGACCAAACGGTATCGCCGAGGGACCGATGGTCGGCCATGGGTCCTGATCCGGGCCGAGTGCCTTTGCCCCCTCCCAGGGACGCTGCGAGGAGGCCTTACGGCCGGCATGCGCGAGCTGGATGCCGATCTTTGCCGTGCCGATGCGCCGGCAGTGATTGACGATGCGGACTAGAGCATCCTCGCAAGCATCCGAATAGAGGCCGAGGCAGCCATGGGTGATGCGGCCGAGGCGCTCGACGTGGGTCGCCTCAAGCACGACCAGACCCGCGCCGGAATTCGCCAGCATACCGAGATGGGTCATGTGCCAGTCGGTGCCAACGCCATCGTCGGCGCTGTACTGGCACATCGGCGCTACAACGATACGGTTCGGCAAGGTCAATCCGGCAAGTTTTATGGGCGAGAACAGAGCGCTCGGCATCGATTTTCACATTATGTTTGAGTGAGGAGAAAACCCGGATCGCGAAGCGCCAGCGGCCCCGAAGGCACTGGCTGCTCACGGTTCCGATCTGTGGATAACGCGCCGCGTAGCCGCGAGTCTAGTCGTCCCAGAGCGGGGCAGGAACGCGGATCTGTCTGATCTGCGGGCGCGGGGGCTCTTTTTCTTCTTCCGCATCCTCGCCGCGCGGCGGGACGCCGGCGATCATGGCCCACTGCTCGCGCACCAGCAGGAGCCTGTCTACCTCCTCGCGGAACTCGGCCTGGGTGTAGTAGTGCCGCCAGCGCCCGGTTTCGGTGAGCTCAGTGAGATGCGCCTGCCGACGCTCGACCAATGCGAGCCATCTGCGCGCGATACTATCGTACCGGCCTTCCTGCGGTGCCGACATGAAGGGGGCCAAAGGCGCAAGGGTGAAAGCGCCTTCAAAAAATACAAAGCAGCGCCCTTGGAATACTCAGTGCGCGCGCCGATTCGAGCAACAAAAATTCAATGCCGCGCCGCAGCGCGTCATTCTTGACTTTCAGTTTGTGGATAACAGCGTGAAAATCGATTCGGCGAACGCTCACGCTTTGACCGCGACGACGCCCTCGATTTCGACCGATATCTGGTTCGGCAACATGACGTGACCGACGGCGGAACGCGCATGGCGGCCAGCCTCACCGAACACCTCGACGAACAGGTCGGAGCAGCCGTTGATGACCTTCGGCGAGTCGTTGAAGTCCGGCGTGGCGTTGACCATGCCGAGAAGCTTGACGATGAAGTCGACGCGGTCGAGCGAGCCGAGGGCGTCGCGCATGGCCGCGAGCAGGCCGAGGCCGACCAGCCTAGCGCGGCGGTAGCCCTCCTCGATGCTCACGTCAGCGCCGAGCTTGCCGGTCAGATGAACCCCGTTCTCGCGTGGTCCCTGGCCAGCGAGGTAGAGGATGTTGCCGGCGAGCCGGTACGGCAGGTAATTGGCGACCGGCTTCGGCACCGGCGGCAGCGCAATGCCGAGCTGCTTCAACCGCGCTTCTGCACCCATGAAAATTCTCCTTTACAGCCTGACCCGCAGACGGCTTGCCAGCTCGCCGACGATACCGCGCCGGAAAGCCAGAACGCAGGCGACAAAAATTGCGCCCTGGATCACCAGCACCCACTGGCCGAGCGGAGCGAGATAGTTCTCCAGCGCGACGATGAAGAAGGCGCCGACCACAGGTCCAAAGATCGTGCCGAGGCCACCGACCAGTGTCATCAGCACCACTTCACCCGACATGGTCCAGTGCACGTCGGTCAGTGAGGCAAGCTGAAATACCAGGGCCTTCACCGCTCCGGCGAGACCGGCGAGCGTTGCCGACAGCGCAAACGCAACGAGCTTATAGCGGTCGGTACGGTAGCCGAGCGAAATGGCGCGTAACTCATTCTCGCGGATGGCCTTGAGCACTTCGCCGAACGGCGAATTGATGATGCGGTAGATCAGAAAGAAGGCGGCGAGCACAACGACGAGGACGAACGCATACATCGTCATCTCGTTGTTGAGATCGAACAGCCCAAACAGATGCCCGCGCGGTACCGCCTGGATGCCGTCCTCGCCGCCAGTGAGTTTCATCCGCAGTGCGACGAGATACATCATTTGCGCCAGCGCCAGCGTGATCATGGCGAAATAGATGCCCTGGCGGCGGATCGCTACGCCGCCGGCAACGATGCCAAGCACCGCGGCGGTAACCGTACCGGTCAGTACGGCGAATTCCGGATCGAACCCCCAACTCTTGGCAGCATAGGCCGAGAGGTAACCGGCCCAGCCAAAATAAAGCGCATGGCCGAACGAAACCAGTCCGACATAGCCGATCAGGAGATTGAAGGCGCAGCCGAACAACGCAAAGCACAGCGCCTTTTCGAGGAATACCGGATAAAGCACGAACGGCGCCACGATCAGGAACAAGACCATTACCGCGGCCGCGATGATGATGCTCCAGTCCGCCTCGCGGCGGAGCCACAGCGCCGGCGCGGCGGTGGTAATCGCCATCAGACGCTCCGTCCGAACAATCCGGCCGGCCGCGCCAAAAGTACGATGATCATAATGGCGAAGATCACCGTATTGGAGGCTTCTGGGAAGAAAACTTTGGTCAGGCCCTCGACGATGCCAAGGGCAAAGCCGGTGAGGATCGCGCCCATGATCGAGCCCATGCCGCCGATCACAACGACGGCAAAGACAACGATGATGATGTCGGAGCCCATCTGCGGCGAGACGTTGTAGATCGGCGCCGCCATGACGCCGGCGAGCGCGGCGAGCCCGACGCCGAAACCGTAGGTCAGCGTCACCATGCGTGGCACGTTGATGCCGAAGGCGCGCACCAATGTCGGGTTTTCGGTGGCTGCGCGCAAATACGAGCCGAGCCGCGTTCGCTCGATCGCGAACCAGGTGGCAAAGCAAATAATGAGTGAGAAGACGATCACCCAGGCACGATAATTGGGAAGGAACATGAAGCCGAGATTGCGCCCGCCTTGCAGCTCATCCGGTATCGCATAGGGCTGTCCCGTCGAGCCGTAATAATTGCGGAACAGGCCTTCTATGATGAGCGCCAGACCGAAGGTCAGAATGAGCCCATAAAGGTGGTCGAGCCTCTGGATCGGCTTAAGAAATAGCCGCTCGATGACGGCGCCGAGCGCGCCGACGACTACGGGAACGATGACAAGCGCAGCCCAATAATTGATGCCGAGATATTGCAGCAACATGTAGGCGACGAACGCACCCATCATGTACTGCGCGCCGTGAGTGAAATTGATGATGTTGAGCATGCCGAAGATGACGGCAAGCCCGAGACTTAACAACGCGTAGAACGAGCCGTTGATCAGCCCGAGCAAAAGCTGGCCGAACAGAGCCTGCGACGGGATACCGAAAATCTCGAACATCGAAAACCGCCGCAAAAAGGCTCTCCCCGCGAATGCGGGGAGAGGGACTAGGCATCAATTACTCGCGACCAGCGGGCAGTTGCCGTCTTTAAGCGGACGGAACGCCTCGTCCGCCGGAATGGTGGCGCGCAGCTTGTAATCGTCGCCGGGATATTTGGACTCGTCCGGCGACTTCACTTCGAACAGATAGGCCGGGTGGATAGTGCGGCCGTCGACGCGGACCGTGCCTTTGCCGAACAGCGGATCGTCGGTCGGCAGAGCCTTCATCTCGTTGACCACAGCTTTGCCGTCGGCAGCGCTTTTGAGCGCGGCGACCGCCTTGAGATAATGCAAGGTCGCGGCATAGACGCCGGCCTGATTCATATTGGGGAACTTGCCCGACCGCTCGGCTTGCCAGCGCTTGGTCCAGGCGCGGGTGCCGTCGTTAAGATCCCAATAGAAAGTCTCGGTCAGCACCAGGCCCTGAGCCAGCTTGAGTCCGACCGCATTGACATCGCCGATATAGAACAACAGCGCGGCAAAGTGCTGGCCACCGGCGGTTATGCCAAATTCGGCGCCCTGCTTGATCGAGTTGATGGTGTCGCCGCCGGCATTGGCGAGGCCGATGATCTTGGCCTTCGATTGCTGCGCCTGAAGGAGGAACGAGGAGAAGTCCTGGTTGTTGAGCGGATGCGCCACGCTGCCGAGCACCTTGCCGCCATTGGCGAGGACAACGGCGGTGGCGTCGCGTTCGAGCGCATGCCCGAACGCATAATCGGACGTCAGAAAGAACCAGGTGTCGCCGCCGGTCTTGACCAGCGCGCCGGCGGTCGAGTGGGCGAGCATCCAGGTGTCGTAAGTCCAGTGCACGGTATTGGGCGAGCATTTCGGCCCGGTGAGATCGGCGATCGCCGCGCCGGAAACCAGCAGCACCTTGTTCTTCTCGCGGGTGACTTCATTGACGGCAAGCGCGACGCCGGAATTTGGCACGTCGACGATGGCATCAACGCCGTCCACGTCGAACCACTGCCGCGCAATGTTGGAGCCGATGTCCGGCTTGTTCTGGTGATCGGCGACAACGACATCGACTTTCATGCCGTGCGCTTCCGGATTGAAATCGGCAATCGCCATCTTGGCGGCAGCGACCGACCCCGGGCCGGTATCGTCGGCGTAGAGGCTCGACATGTCGGTAAGAACGCCGATCTTTACATTGACTTGCGCCTGCGAGGCTGTGGTCATCAACGCGGCGGCGGCAAATGCGAGGCTGGCTGCGAATTTCATCACACACCTCCCTTTGTTCGGGCTTTTGGTCGCCCTTTGCTCCAGTATATCAGACTCCGAGATAGTCGTGCAGCTTGTCCATATTGGCCTTTAGTTGCGGGGTCGAAAATTCGTCGACGATGCGGCCGTGCTCCATGACGTAGTGCCGGTCGGCGACCGCCGCGGCAAAATGAAAATTCTGTTCCACGAGCAGAATGGTGAAGCCCTGCGCCTTGAGCATACCCAGCGTCTGCCTGATCTGCTGAATGATGACCGGCGCCAATCCTTCGGTCGGTTCGTCGAGCAGCAATAGCCGCGCGCCAGTGCGCAGAATGCGACCGATCGCCAGCATCTGCTGCTCGCCACCCGACAATTTGGTGCCCTGACTGTTAAGCCGTTCGCGCAAGTTAGGGAACAGCGCAAAGATGCGGTCGAGAGCGAGCCCGCCCGGCCGCACCTGTGGTGGCAGCAGCAAATTTTCCCGCACATCCAGACTTGAAAAAATGCCGCGGTCCTCGGGACAGAAGGCAATGCCGGCGCGCGCGATTGCATCGGACGTCATGCCGATGAGTTCACGGCCTTCGAAGCGCACCGAGCCGCTGGTCTGCTCGACAATGCCCATGATCGATTTCAACGTCGTGGTTTTGCCGACGCCGTTGCGGCCAAGCAGCGTCACCACCTCGCCCGATTGCACGCCGAAATTCACGCCGTGCAGCACGTGCGACTCGCCATACCAGGCTTCGAGCCCCTTCACCGTGAGCATGGGGCGGGTTTCAAGCATGACCGGTCCCGAGATAGGCTTCGCGCACGGCAGGGTTCGCCGAGACCGTCTTGTAGTCACCCTCGGCGAGAACCTGACCACGGGTCAGCACGGTAATACGGTCGCAGATATCGGCGACGACGGAAAGATTATGCTCGACCATCAATACGGTGCGTGTCACAGCGACGGATTTGATCAGCGCGCTGATGCGTTTGATATCGTCGTGCCCCATGCCGGAGGTGGGCTCATCGAGCAGCAGCACTGCCGGATCGAGCGCCAGCGTGGTGGCAAGCTCCAGCGCACGCTTGTGGCCATAGGGCAATTCCGCTGCCAGCACGTTGTCATAAGCGCTCAAACCGACATCGGCGATGAGGGCTAGCGCACGCTCGTCGAGATTGCTCAGCACGCTTTTGGAGCGCCAAAAATCGAACGAGCCGCCGCGCCGCCGCTGCAGCGCGATCCGCACATTCTCCGTCACAGTGAGATGGGGAAACACCGCGGAAATCTGAAACGAACGAACCAGGCCAAGTCGGGCCACCTCAGCCGGTCTGAGCGCCGTGATATCGCGACCTTCGAATAAGATACGGCCGCGTGTCGGGCTCAAAAACTTGCTCAGGAGATTAAAGCAGGTGGTCTTGCCGGCGCCGTTCGGCCCGATCATAGCGTGAATGCTGCCGCGGGCGATCCGCAGGTTGACCCCGCGCACCGCGACGAAACCGGCAAAGTCCTTGGTCAGGTCTTCGGTTTCGAGGACCGTATCGCCAGGCACAACTTTCCCCCACCCGCTCATTCTCTGCCGGTTTCCGTGCAGGCGTAAAGAGGATGCTCTCAGTAAGTGTATGCGCCAAAATGAAGACCCGCCCGGTGGGGACGTGGCCGGGCGGGCCTGAAATATCGGCGCTGGCGTCAGGGGAGAAGCCCGCCGAGGCGGCTTAATTTTGTGCCGCCAAATATTGGTCGTGGCGGCAGGAGTAAAGGTTCAAGGGAAAATCGATCGGTCCCCGGGGCAGGCTGGAGCCGCGCAAGCTACTCGCTGGCTCCGGCCGGCTCGGCGGATTCCACGATATGGTCGTGCCGCATCCGGTCGATGATCTTACCGATCTCTTCCTTGGCGAGGCTCGTCATCGCGATGCGCACCCGATAAAGCCCGCCCGACGTCGGGCCGTCGACCAGAGCGGCCTGATAATTCTGCAGGAAATTGGTGATCTCGGCAGCACTTGCCTCGCGGGCAAAGCGCACCATCGCAAAGGTGCCGCCGTGACGCTCGGCACCTGCGCTGGCCTGCTGCAATACGTCCCGCGGCTTGGTGAAGACATCGACAATCAGGACAGCTTGCAGAGCGATCGCGAGCGTTGCGAACGACGCGGCTACCGCTAAAGTGCGCGGTGAGAGATTGGCGAAGAACCCCGTCAGCCAGCCGATGGCAATGCCCGGACGCTTCCTCGCTGCATCAGCTTCGGCGTCGATCGCCGCCATCAGCCGGTCGGCAGCACCCGGCGTGGGCGCACCCAGCGTTTCGTTGAAGTGGATGGTCTCGGCAAGTTCTTCGCGGACGAGCTCGAGCTTGCGCGCAAGATCCGGATCGCTCCGCAACGCCGTCTCGACGCGCAGCCGGTCGCGGCGGCGCAGCGTACCGGCCGCATACCATGGCAGCAGTGTTTCGATCTCAGTGGGTTCGCTTATGTCATTCAGCGTCATGGCCAGCCTCGGTCGATTCCCGCTGCTTTGCACAGTTCCCCAAGTTTCTTGCGCGCATAGAACATTCGCGTCTTTACCGTGTTCTCTGGAATGCCAACAATCCGCGCGACCTCCTCCACGGATTTTTCGTGGTAGTAGACGAGATCGAGGACCTCGCGGTGTTCGGGCGAAAGGCACGCGAGGCACTTCCGCAGTTTTTCGCCCTTATCAAGTTTCGCGATGGCAATCTCGGGATCATCCGAAGGTTCCTCGATTGCTTCCGCAGTTTCCTCGTCCAATCCATCTTCGCGCCGCTTGCGAATGAGCGACAACGCCTTGAACCGCGCGATGGCGATGAGCCAGGTTGAGACGGCACTCCTGGCCTCAAACCGGTTCGCCTGGCGCCAAACGTCCAGGAACACATCGCCGATGACATCTTCCGCCGCCATCTCGTCGCGCAATAACCGAAGCACGTAGCGATAGATCCGCACATGGTGCCGCGCGAAGAGCACCTGCATCGCAAGCCGGTCCCCCCGTGCGATGCGACCGATCAGCGCCTCATCCGCCGGTGCTTGCATCGCCATAGGGTCGGCTCATGGATTGGTCGCGGCTGGCGTGGGCCGGGTTCAAATACCCGTGAGAGTATTTTGATGCTGCGCCGCTTCCTGCCTGGAAGGAAATCTTTCATTTCCCCATAGGCTTAGCTGCCACGCAGGCAAGTTCGCCCCCTGCCCGGGGCCAAATTGCCCGTAAACCCCACCTGAGTGCAAGCACATTGGCCGGAAATGCTTATTGGCGCGACCCCGGATGGACGGCTTCGAGCGGCTTTTCCTCGAGCAGAATCACGGAGAGAAACGATACCGCCAGCGTTACGGCGATGGCCAAAAATACCGCCGCGAAAGTTTCCGCCGACGCACCACCCAAAAAAGCCTGGCTGAGGGTCCCAGGCGGCGCCCCGACCGGCGCCTTGGCCAGAATGATAGCGCCGAATACCGCGATCAGGATCGTGCCCATCAGCGTGCGGGCAAAATTCATGGTGCCGAGCGCCGAGCCGAGATTGTGAATGTGTACGGTGTTCTGCAGCGCCACCTGGGTGAGCGGCGCAGTCGGCCCGAAGCCAATGCCGATCAGAAACAAGATGATCTCGAATTTCCCTGACGTCATGCCGTCGGTCGAGAATGCGAGCGCGACTACAGCGCCGATGCCGACAACGAGAAAACATAGCGGCAAGAGCTTGTAGTGCCGGACCCGGCCGAGCAGCTGGCTGGAAATCCCGGCGCTGACATTGAGCATGACCATGAGGATCACCATGCTCAGCCCAGCCGAGGTCGGCGACCAGCCGAGCGCGCTTTGCAGATACATCGGTAAAAAGATGTTCAACCCGAGGATCCCGCCCCAGCCGAACGAATGTGCGGCGATGGCCAACCGCGACGCCGGATCGGACAGGATCGCAATCGGGATCAGCGGCTCGGCGGCAGTAAGAAGCCGCCCAACAAAGGCCGCGCCGAGCACCAGCGAGCAAGCGAGCAGCCCAAGCACCGGCGGCGACAGCCACGGATAGCGCACGCCGCCGAGATTGAGCGCCAGCATGAATGACGAGCTTGCCGACATGATCAGCAACGCGCCGGCGACATCGAGCCGGTGCGGCCGCTGATGGCGCGGCAGCCGCCGCAGCATGGTGAGCGCGAGAAGAACAGCGATGACGCAGAGCGGAAAACTCCACAAGAAAATGAGCTGCCAATAAAGGTGCTGGGATATCCAGCCGCCCAAAGCCGGGCCGCAGCCGCCCGCAGTGGTGAAGGCGATCGAGAAATAGCTGTAGTACTTGCCGCGATCCTTGGGCGCGGCGAGATCGCCGAGGATCATATTTGCGGTTACCGTCAAACCGCCGGCGCCGCAGCCCTGAATGACGCGGCCGCAAATCAGC
>Ga0181537_10000866_pt1 | contig 28198 bp, 20 predicted proteins | sample PEATcosm2014_Bin_39_FD_119765 | JGI IMG/M metagenome (GOLD analysis project Ga0181537, IMG submission 119765) | Peatland microbial communities from MTU Mesocosm Facility, Houghton, MI, USA - PEATcosm2014_Bin23_10_metaG | ecosystem: Environmental > Terrestrial > Soil > Wetlands > Peat | place...
ATGCCGTAGGGTTCGAGAAGTTGGAGCGCCTGGAATAACTCGGGCGTGACTTCAGTCAGATCCAGCTCCGCATCCAGATCGAGAATAGGCTCAAAATCCGCAGGCGTGAGGCGGGTTCGAGCGAAGGCGTCCAATCGGGCGCGCAGCTCGGCAACATTGGCAGCGGGCATGGCGAATCCGCAGGCGTGGGAGTGGCCGCCGTAGCGCGAAAAAAGATTGCTGCACGATTCAATCGCTTCGAGCAAATGAAACTCACGAATCGAACGCCCGGAGCCGAATGCTTCTTCGCCGTCGCGCGAAATTACGACTGCCGGGCGATTGTAGCGTTCCACAACGCGCGTCGCGGTGATGCCGATCACGCCGCGATGCCAGCCTTCTCCGTCCACGACAATACAGTAGGCATCGCAAAGCGCGGGATCGCCGGTGAAACGTTCTTCCACCGCGCGCAGAATTCTGCGTTCTTCTTCCTGGCGATCGGAATTGAGATGGTCGAGTTTGGCGGCCAGTTCGCGGGCGCGGGCCGGATCCTTCACACTGAAAAGTTCGATCACGTCGCGAGCCACGTCCATGCGTCCGGCGGCGTTGATGCGGGGCGCGATGCGGAAACCGACTTCGCCGGAAGTTGGCGGACGCATGGCCGAGATCTGGGCGACTTCCAGCAGCGCCTTCAGGCCGGGATTCACGGCGCGGCGCAGCGCGTCCAGTCCGAGCGAAGCGAAGACACGATTCTCGCCGGTTAACGGCACGGCGTCGGCGATGGTCGCGATGGCAACGACTTTCATGAACGACATCAGAAGTTTGTTCTGGTGGCTCGCATCCAGGTGGCGCTGCATCAATCCCTGCGCCAGTTTGAAAGCCACGCCCGCGCCACAGAGCTGCTTGCAGGGATACTCGCAGCCTTGCTGATTGGGATTGACGACGGCCAGCGCCTTGGGCACGCCATCGGGACCGGGCAGATGGTGGTCGGTGACGATCAGGTCCACACCCAGGCGCTGCGCAGTCTCCGCAGGAGCGAAGGCACGGATGCCCATATCCACGCTGACGATCAGGCGAATGCCCGACGCGGCTGCGCGCTCGATTACATCGTCGCGCATGTCGTAGCCCTCGCGAATCCGGTGCGGCACGTGGAAGTCGGCGGAGCCTCCGCAGAGTTCAATCGCAGTCTTCAGGATGATGACGGCCATGGTGCCGTCCACGTCATAATCGCCGTAGATGAGGATGGGCTCCTTGCGTTCGATCGCGGCGGCGATGCGATCGACGGCGGCGGGCAGACCCATCATTAGATTCGGGTCGTGAAGATGCGAGAGCGAAGGCGAGAGGAAGATGCCGGCTGATTCCGGATCAGTGATGCCGCGGCGCACCAGTAGCGGCGCCAGGATGTGGGCCGCTCGAGCGACACCACGACGTGCGGGATCGGCGCGCAGGCCTAGGATGAGCCGATCGACCAGGTTCTGATCAGTTGTCTTTTGAATCCACCGCATGGATTAACGAGCAGTTTACTACTCGAGAGAGTCTTGCAGGCTGGCCAAATAAAGCCCGCCGAGCTTCGCTCGGCGCGGCCGGGTCCCTTCGACTGCGCTCAGGGCAGGCTCCGACCCGGCCCACGCCGATCAGGTACACAAGAAACCTACTAGTTCTCTTCGTCCTGGTCGGGCTCGTCCATCGTGAGGCCGCCGAATTCGTCGGAGACTTCCAGGAGATGCTGGTAGCGGTCGTACCATTCGGTGCTGACTTCGCAGAGAAACATCGAGCCCTGGTAGGCCCAGCCCAGCTGCAGAAATCCAACTTTGCCGACGTGGGCGCGCAGCCAGCGGGCGTCTTCGACATCGTCGCTGTCGGTGAATTCCGAGTTGGTCAGGCGCTGCACCATCTCATCGAGTTCGGTGCGTTCGAGCGTCCAGGAGTGCATGGTCAGGAACGGCGCGCCTGCGGTCTTGGCCAGCTCGACAAAATCTTTCCAGCCGTCAGGATTGCCGGCCATCTCCCACATGACGCATTGCACCTCGTCATAGTCCACGTAGCCGTGAAAGCGGCGCATGCCGTGGCCTTCGATGAAGGCAACCATGTCGTCTTTTGCCGTGGTGAGGTCGTCTGGAGTGGGAGACATATTGGGAAAAGCTCGCAAGCAGGTATTGTATGCTGTTCGCCCCCGTGGTGCCAGCGCGCGGGCTGCGGTCACCCAGCAAACTCAGTGCGACGGCGGCGGCGTTGGCGCGGACATCAAGGCAACAAACATCCGATAGAACTTTTCAGTATCGAGGTCAACTTGAATTTCGACCGGCTGCGCGCCGGGCCGCGGCGCGCTTTTGGATTCCCAGGTGAGCGTGTTGCCATAGCCTGCGCCGTGATCGATATCCACGCCCATGTAGCGGGTCTCGCTCTTGGTGATCAGACTGTGATCAATCCAAGCGGCAGCAGCCAGTTCGTCCCACATGATGTCGGCGCCCGGCGTGAACATGGCGAAGCGCGCGATGTAGCGGGCCAGCGGAGTGCCGCTGGCTTCGATCTGCTTCACCAGAGCCGCGGTCATGTGAGTTTTGATGGAAATGTCAACTGGCGTGCAGACGATTTTCTTCCACGGGGCACGCAAGACGATCTCTGCCGCTTCCGGATCGAACCAGAAGTTGAACTCGTGCCGCGGATTGTTCGCAAATTCAGCATTGTCGGTTTGCGGACTCAGGCTTCCACCCATGAAAACCAGTTCCTGTGCCAGTTGCGGAAACTGCGGGTCGAGAGAAATCGCCAGCGCGAGGTTGGTCATCGGTCCACCCTCGTAGATGGTGACTTCGTTTGGAAACTTGCGAACCATGCGAATCAGAAAATGGGAGGCGTCCTCGGCGGCTGCCTTTGTTGTGGGCTGGCCTTCGGGAAGCGGCGGCACGACTGAGGCTTCGTGCCACCAGCGGTCGTCCCACGCGCCGGCGTAGGCGGCTTTGCCATAATGCTGCTGCCAGAGTTGAGCTTCCTCGCGGGTGCGGACTAACGGGAACACGGCACCGGGAACGACAGGAATGTCGGTGCGGCCCATGATTTCCAGCAGGCGCAGAGTATGCGCCACTTCTTCGTCGCGCCACTGATCGCCGCTGACAATCGTGATGCCGAGCACCTCCACTTGCGGCGACTGGATCATGACCATCAGCGTCTGCAGGTTGCTGCCGCCGGGGCCGGAACAGTCTTCGTTGATGATGACCTTGCGCCGGGGCTGGGCGGAAGCAACAGAACTCAGTACCAGGATGAGCGCGACCGCGAGATCAAGCTTGCGATTTTTCATTCAAGACTCTTCGGAATTGCATCGCCTTCTCAACTGCTCCGCAAAAAGCTGGGCAGACCGGCTTGTTCCAGTCTGCCCGAAAAAGTTCCAATCGACCTGACCCTAGAACTTCAGCTTCAGGGCAAACTGAATCAGGCGTGGATTATTCACCGTGTTATTGATCACGCCGAAACTGGAAGGCGTGTTGATGTCTTGCTCCCCGGTGTCACTCACACCGTCCATGTAAAACTGGGGATGGTTGAACAGATTGAAGAACTCCGCCCGGAATTGCAGACCCATGCCCTCGCGGAGTAATGGGAAGTCCTTGATCACCGAAAAGTCGGTGTTCACAAAACGAGGAGCATACACCGGTGCGCGAGTTGCGGTGCCGAGTTCTCCCGCCGGCGCCTTCTGGAAAGCGCAGGGATTGAACCAGTTCTGCTTGGTGTGAATCTGCGCTGGGGCAGTGCACCCGGGATTGCCAGCGATGGGACCTGCCTGGTTGGGATTGCCTACCTGGTTCGGTCGCTGGAAGGTGCTACCGTTATAAGAAAAGTACACGCCCGACTCGTCGGCGCTATCGACCACAAACAGCGGGAAGCCCGAGGTTGCCCTTTCAATCAGATCCAGCTGCCAATTTCCCAGAATAGCGTTGGTGGCGCCGCTCCAGTTGCTGCCGTAGTGCTTGCCCTTGCCAAATGGCAAGTCATAGAGGACGCTGGCAGTGAAGCTGTCATTGAGGTTCAGTTGCGAGAGCCCCCAGTCCAGTTTCGCGGTTCCAGGCAGAGGATAATACAGCGCTCCGGGGTTGGTGCCCAGTCCGTCGGGCATACCGGAGTCGAAAGTACGGGAGTAAGTGTAGCCCAGCAGCGCGTAAAGTCCGTGACGTGCGCTCTTGGTCTCGGCCTTGACTTCGAAAGAGTCGTAGCGGGCAGCCCCGACGCTGTTATTGCTATCAACGGCTTGGAAGGGCGCGGCATAGGGCCAATTCGTGATGCCGCAGCCTAGCGTGTAGCCAGAAACAACGCCGCACGCGCTCGGGGATTCGATGTTTTCGTTCACCTGGCCAACCAGAATGTGAGCGCTGCGCGAGCCCGCGTATCCGGCGGTCAGCACTACATTCCCAGGCAGTTGGTGTTCCACATTGAGGTTGAATTGCTGGATCACGCCCTGCTTGAAATTGAGGTTCTGGGATTGAATGGTTCCGGTGTAATCGGCCGGGTTTTGGGGCGAAAGCAGAGGCGACCCATTGACCAGGAAACCATCCGTAAGGGAGCCGAACGCGCTTCCGTAAGCGAGACAGAAAGTGCACGGATCAACTTCCGCATAGTACGGCGGGTTCTGCCAAAGCCCTTGTCCGCCCTGGTTCCAGGCGGAATCATGGAAGATCGCGTACCCGGCACGGATCGCGGTTTTGGCGCTGCCCATGGGCTTCCACGAAAATCCGATGCGTGGTTCCAGCGCAGTTTTGTCGAATTGGATGCCCACGCGTCCGTCGGTGGGGATGCAGACCGTACAACTGCTTAGTGTAGGGCTGCCCTTTGGCACATACCACATGAGATTTTGAATATTGAAGTTCGCCTGCCGATTTTCCACCTCGGTTTCTGGGGTCGCAAGGGCCCACGCGAGGCCGATGTTCACCGTAAGGTTGGGGGTCAGGCGCCAGTCGTCTTGCACGAAGGGACGGATCAGTTTCCAGCGGCGGCCGGTGGTTGCGCCCAGGAAGGTCTGATCGTGGGCGGCGAAAACGCCCATGCCCCCGATCAGCAAATCTGCAATGTCGTCGCCAGTCTGCACGCCAGTCTCCACCACAAAACCGTCCTGGAACGCGTTGTTTCTTACGTTCATCTCGTTGGCGCGATAGACCACGCCGAAACTGATGTTGTGTTTGCCGCGAATCAAATCAAGCTTGTCCGAAAAAGAATAGACGTTGGTCCCGCCCTGGTAAGGCGCATATCCGCGATCACCCACTGAAAAATAGGCCGACATGTCGAATGAAGTCATGCCGCAGCTTTCGCAGTCCTTGTTGGACTGGTTCAGGCTGGCGGGGTAGCCGGTGATGGAATCGCACTTCGCTCCGAGATCAGCACCCGGAATACCGATGTTCGCGGCTTCGCAGCTGCCCGTGCCATACGAAAGGATGTGATTGAAAATTCGGCTGAAGCCGGCAGTGGCTTGATTGATTGTGTTCGGGGTAAAGACGTGGGTTTCAGTGACTACCGCATTGCGGCCATGATTGTTGATGAACTGGTTGCTGCCAAAGGCGCCGGCTTCGGACCAAGTCGGCGAACCACCGGGGACATAGTTCGTAGCCTGATCGTAGCTAAAGCGTGCAAACGCGGAATCCTTGCCGGAGAAATTGTGGTCGAGGCGAACGTCCCACGTACCTTCATTCAGCTTTCTAACCGGCGAGTTGACGTAGTTGTAGCCGATAGCGCCTGGGGGGGCATTTGGCGTCGGATAAAGCTGCACTACCCTCGCGCCAATCGAATTGATGTAACCCGCCGGGATAACGTTGCAATTGGAGCCGCCAGCCGCTTGGGCGCCGCTAGCCAGTATGGGCTCTGGCGTTGTGGTGCCGGTCACACATTGAAACGGGGCGTAACCGCCGAAGGGGTTTGTAAGATTAATGCCAAGTGGATTATCGGTGAAATCGTAATCGCCATTGGCGTCCGGAGTCGTCATGGCCGGAGTCGGAACAAAACCGGTGAAGGTTACGCCCTCCCGCTGCATCTTGGCCTGATAGTCGATAAAGAAAAAAGTCTTGTCCTTCTTAATCGCTCCCCCCAGCGATCCGCCAAACTGATTCAGGTTAAATTTTTCGGCTCCCGTGGTGGAGAAATACGGGCTGGCATCGAGCTTGGTATTGCGGAAGAACTCAAACAACGTTCCGTGTAACTGGTTCGATCCGGATTTGGTCGTGACTAACACGGTCGGGCCCGCGCGCTCCCCGAATTCCGCAGAGTAGTTGTAGGTGAGGACTTTGAACTCTTCAATGTCGTCGAGCGACGAGAAGATCGCGATGCCGCCCTCGTCCAGCTGATTGTTGTCGTTGCCATCAAGCAGCCAGTCGGTCTCCTGTTCGCGAGAACCTCCAACCGAAAGGGAGAACGATCCGCGCGTCGCGGCTTCGCTGCTGGGCGCGTTGGTGAAGAAACTGACCGGACTGGTGGAAGCGGTTGTGCCTGGCGTGAGGGTCGCCAATTGCACGAAGTTGCGGCCGTTCAACGGGAGTTCGGCTACTTCCTGGGCGGTGATGACCTGGCCGAGGGTTGGCGTCGTGGTCTCCACTGCAACTTCGGTGGCGTTCACTTCAACGCTGGTGCTCACCGATGCGGGCACGAGCTTGAAATCGAGTTCGCGGTGCTCGTCAATCTGCAGGCGAATATCTTTCACTTGGGAGGGCTTGAAGCCGTTGGCTTCTACCTTGATGGCGTAATCGGCCACGCCCAGCAGCGGAACCAGGAAGTGTCCGGTGTCGTCGGTGATCGCATCGCGGGAAACGTTGGTAGCCTGGGCAGTGACGGTGACCTTGGCGCCGGCCACAACGGCGCCGGAATTGTCTGAAACCGTGCCAGAAAAGCTCCCGGTCGCTTGACCGTGAAGGAGCGGGCTGAACAGACAGACCAGCGAAGCAAGCAACACCGCGCGACGCGCCTTGTGGTTCGACATTTATTGAACCCCTTTCATTCGTGCTACCGTGAAAACAAAAAGACCCTCCCTCTTCCTGCGAAGGTGGGAGGCGCCCGGAGTGTAAGCTCGGCTTATAAATTGCCGCTTAGCGCGAAGTCAAGAATTTTCGTAGGGGTAAGGAGTTAGCCGCTGCGTATTCTTTGGCGGAGAGTTATGAAAAAAACTGCTCCGCTCTGTTGATTGTTGAGAGCTGTTGCTGGGGTGTGGAAGACTCACGACCGGGACGCCCATTCGGCGTCAAAGCGGGCACGGTCATAGAAGGATTTTTGCGTTCCCACGCCCGTGGTAGACAAGCCGGCGTAGAGATTCGCGCGGCGAACAGCTTCCTTCTCGGGCACTCCTTCGCCAAGAAATACGGCAAAGCTGCCGATGAAGGCGTCGCCGGCGCCGGTGCTGTCGACGGCTTGGACCGGGAACGGTGGAACGTGCTCGCTTTCAGTGCGGCCTGCGAGCAGCGATCCATTCGCTCCCAGCGTGATGATCACGCGTCGAATGCCGCCGGCTACCAACTTCGCAGCGCAAGTCTTCGCGTCTTCGATGTTCTTCACCGGGCAGCCGGCAATCGATTCGGCTTCACTCTCGTTGGGAACGAAGTAGTCGAGATCCTTCAGCGCGGCGAGATCAACTGGCTGTGCGGGCGCGGGATTCAGGATGCAGCGGATGCCGTGCCGGCGCGCAAACTCTATCGTGTAATAGACCGTTTCCAGTGGAATTTCAAACTGCAACACGATGCAGTCGGCGGATTTCAAGGTCTCCGCGGCCGCATCAACGTCGGCGGGCTTGAGCGCATCGTTCGCTCCCTTGACCACCAGAATGCGGTTCTGACCGTTGGGTTCGACGAAGATGGGCGCGACCCCGCTCGACAGGCCCTCGACTTGCTTCACGTGAGTGGGATCGATTCCCTGCTGGCGGAAATTTTCGATGGTCGCGGGGCCGAAGAGGTCGCTGCCCACACGCGCGACCATAAACACCTCAGCGCCACACAGGCGCGCAGCCACGGCCTGATTCGCGCCCTTGCCGCCGAACCCCAGATTGAATCTCTGCCCGAAGATGGTTTCGCCGGGCTTGGGGAATTGATTCGTGAAGGTCGTCAGGTCAATGTTGGCGCTGCCGACCACCGCAATTCGAGGGCGCTTTGCCATGGTTGTGTTCGCCGTCTCCGGAACTGAAAGGCACGGCGAGTTTATGCAGCGCGATGGGAACGTGTCAACGGTGGGACGAGCGGAGATCGCGTGCTGGTAGTTTCTGTTATAGTTTCGGTCCTCGATAATTCGTACCGAATCATTGGTCTCGGCATAATCGAACTCTGGGAGGATCCATGCCCCGCAATGTCCGCTGCGCCCTGATTCAAGCCAGCAACGCGCTCTCGACCGAGCGCCCTCTCCCGCAGATCAGGAAGGCGATGATTGACAAGCACCTGAAGCTGATCGAGCAGGCTGCGCGCAAAAAGACGGAGATCCTCTGCCTGCAGGAACTTTTCTATGGCCCGTATTTTTGCGCCGAGCAAAACGCCCGCTGGTACGAACTCACCGAGCGTGTGCCCGACGGCCCGACGACACGACTCATGCAGAAGGTTGCGAGGAAGCACCGCATGGTGATCGTGGTTCCGGTCTATGAAGAGCAGATGCCGGGCGTCTACTTCAACACCGCCGCTGTCATCGACGCCGACGGACGCTATCTCGGTAAATATCGCAAGCATCACATCCCGCACTGCCACCCCGGATTCTGGGAGAAGTTTTATTTCACACCGGGCGATCTCGGATATCCGGTCTTTGAAACCAAGTATGCGAAAATCGGCGTCTACATCTGCTACGACCGCCATTTTCCGGAAGGCGCGCGCATCCTGGGATTGAACGGCGCCGAAATCGTTTTCAATCCGTCGGCCACAGTCGCCGGACTCTCGGAATATTTGTGGGAATTGGAACAGCCCGCGCATGCCGTGGCGAACGGCTATTTTGTAGGAGCGATCAATCGCGTGGGAACCGAAAAGCCCTGGAGCATCGGCGAATTCTACGGCAAGAGTTATTTCTGCAATCCGCGCGGCAAGATTATCGCGCAGGCCAGCCGAGATAAAGACGAAGTCGTGGTCGCGGATCTCGACCTCGATATGATCGCAGAAGTCAGGAAAGTCTGGCAGTTTTTTCGGGACCGGCGACCGGACAGCTACGGACCGATTACCTCTCAAAGCGGGGCTTGAGCAATTTGTAGTGGCCTTCGATTTTCCACTTGCTGAATTTCCCTAATTTTTCAATTCTCATGAGACTCAACGCCGGCGAAACTCTTTCCCGCATCGAATCCAGCCCTCTGTACAACGCGGACCTTGCGCCGACGACTGCCGAGCGTCGCCATTGGGGCACGTACAACTTTGCCGCGCTGTGGATTTCGATGTCGGTCAACATCCTGACGTACATGCTCGCGGCCAGTTTGATTCAAGGGGGAATGAACTGGAAGCAGGCGGTCGCAACCGTTTTCCTGGGAAATGTGATCGTGCTGGCGCCGATGCTGCTGAATTCGCATCCCGGAGCAAAGTACGGAATTCCGTTTCCCGTGCTGGCTCGCGCTTCGTTCGGAGTGCTGGGCGCGAACATAGCAGCCGTCCTGCGCGCGCTGGTTGCCTGCGGGTGGTTCGGCATTCAGGCCTGGATTGGCGGCGAGGCCATCAGCACCTTGCTGGCGACTCTCGCTCCCGGTTGGAAGAACTTTTCCTACGGACCTGCAGTTTGCTTTCTTCTTTTCTGGCTGATCAATCTTCTTGTCGTGCTCAAAGGAATCGACTACATCCGCGCTCTGCAGGGGATCAGCGCACCGATTTTGCTGGGAGTGGGATTGCTTCTCTTGGGATGGGCTTATCACGCGGCCGGCGGATTTGGTCCGATGTTTTCCGTGCCGTCGCGTTTCACCAGTTTTCCGGCATTCCTGAAATTCCTGATTCCCGCGCTGAACGGCACCGTCGGATTTTGGGCTACGGTTTCGCTGAATATTCCCGACTTCACCCGGTTCGCGCGCAATCAGCGCGATCAAGTGATTGGCCAAGCCTTAGCTCTGCCCACGACCATGACGCTCTACTCCTTCGTGGGAATCGTGGTGACTTCTGCCACCGTCGTCATCTATGGCACCGCGATTTGGGATCCGGTGCAACTGCTGAGCCGCTTTCATTCGCCCGTGGCCGTGGTCATCTCGCTGGTCGCAATTCTGCTGGCGACGCTTAACGTCAACATCGGCGCCAACGTGGTTTCACCAGCGAATGATTTCTCAAACCTGTGGCCGCGGGGAATCAGTTTTCGCACCGGCGGCGTCATCACCTGCTTCATGGGCATCGCGCTGATGCCATGGAAGCTGCTTTCGAGCTATAGCACGTTCATCATGGGCTGGCTGGGCGGCTACGCGGCGTTTCTCGGGCCTGTCGCCGGTATCATGATCTGTGACTATTTCGTCATCCGCCGGCGAGTGTTGCAAGTGGACGACCTGTATCTTCGCGGCGGGATCTACGAATATTCACGCGGCTTCAACTGGCGTGCAGTGATTGCGCTGGCGCTGGGCGCCGGCACCGCACTCGCAGGTCTGGCTGTTCCCTCGATGCGCGCGCTGTATGACTATTCCTGGTTCGTGGGCTTCGCGGTTTCGTTCGTGGCCTATTACGCAATGATGAAGTTCCCGCGGCAGTCTGCCCTTGCACCGCGAGAAGCAACTTAAGTTCGCTGTCGCGCTTTCAGGAACTCTGGCAGCACATCGCGCTCGTAGACGTCCAGCGTCTGCTCTTCATTCCCGCACATCAGGTAAATATTGAACTGGGTCACACCCACAGCTGCGAGCGCATGCAACTTTTCGCGATGAGCCTCCGCCGGCCCAATCAGGCAAAATCGGTCCACCACTTCATCGGAAACAAAATCTGCGTTGTCGCTCTCGACTTCGCAGTGGTGCTGATAGTCATACTGGCCCCGGCTCTTCACGTATGACGTAAGCGCCGGCGGCAAATCTTCCGGCTTGTATTGGCGAATCAAATCCATCACGTGGTTCGACACCAGTGCGGGAAACCAGCGCACGCGTTCGCGGCACAGATTCATATCGTTGGAAACCCAGACGGGCGCAGCCGACATGACTTCAATCTTCGACGCATCGCGCCCCGCGGCCCGAGCACCCTCCTTCACAAATCCCATGCACCACTCGATCAGTGCCGGATCGGCAAACTGCAGAATGATGCCGTCGGCGACCCGCCCGGCCATGTGCAGCACCTTGGGGCCGTAGCCTGCAATCCACACTCGCGGCGATTCTGCTGCCCAGGTAAGGCGCGTGGGCTGCCCGTCGTGTAGCACTTCTTTGCCAGAAGTGAGATCGCGAAATTCGGCAACCGCAGCCTCCAGCTGCGACCAGCTTACGGGTTTCTTGCCCATCACCCGCCGGGAACTGTCGCCGCGGCCAATGCCGAGTTCCATACGTCCACCAGAAATCAGATTGAGCGTGGCGAACAGGCTCGCAGTAACGGTCAAATCTCGAGTCGCGGGATTAGTAACGCACGTACCCAATCGCATGCGCTCGGTATTGGTCGCCATCAGCGTCAGCAGCGGATACGGTTCCTTCCACAAAACGTGAGAATCGAAAATCCAACCATATTCAAATCCGGCCTCTTCGGCCTGCCTCGTAAGGCCGACAATGCGTTCGATCGAGATGTCAGGTTTTAGTGCGATGCCGAAATGCATGACCGGTCCCTTTCGTCGAGAAATTCGTGAGGAGATGATTGCGAATTACGATTGTGAATAACTAAAAGGCGGCAGTGTAGCATACAATTCCTTTCTCATCTCAGGGCGTGGCGCATTGCTCGCGGAGGAATTAATGGCTTTTGACACAATCATCAGAAACGGTTCCGTGGTAACGGCAACCGATACATACGCGGCCGATATTGCCATCGTGAACGGCAAGGTCAATGCGATTGGCAAGGATCTTCCGGCGGAAAACGCCACCAGGATCCTGGACGCTTCCGGCAAGCTCGTGCTCCCTGGCGGCATCGATGTCCACACTCACCTCGACATGCCCTTCGGCGGCACGACGAGCGCCGACGATTTTGAAACCGGGACGCGGGCCGCCGCGTTCGGCGGCACGACCACACTTATCGACTTCGCGATTCAATACAAGGGCCAGCCCCTGCGCCAGGCCTTCGACACTTGGATGGGCAAGGCCGCTAATAAGGCCGTCTGCGATTACGCCTTTCACTGCATCGTGACTGACGTTTCCGACGGGCAACTTTCCGAGATGAATGATCTGGTGCACGAAGGTGTAACCAGCTTCAAGCTGTTCATGGCGTATCCCGGGGTGTTCATGCTCGATGATGGCAGCATCTTCAAAGCGCTGCAGACCACGGCGAAGAACGGCGGGATGGTTTGCATGCATGCGGAAAACGGGAGCGCCATTGACGTTATCGTGCAGCAGGCCCTGGCCGAGGGAAAACGTGCGCCGAAGTATCATGCCCTGACGCGTCCCACCACTGCCGAGGCCGAGGCCGTCGGGCGCGCTATTGCGCTGGCTGAGATGGCAGGCGCGCCGATTTACATCGTCCATTTGAGCTGCAACGATGCGCTCGAAAAAATTCGCGAGGCCCGCGACCGCGGACTTCCTGTCTACGCCGAAACCTGCCCCCAATACCTGTACTTGTCGCTGGAGAACATGGACGCGCCCGGGTTTGAAGCGGCAAAATATGTTTTCACTCCGCCGCTGCGCGAGAAATGGCATCAGGAAAAACTCTGGAATGGCCTCAAGCACGATCATCTGCAAGTGGTCTCCACCGACCACTGCCCGTTTTGCTTCAAGGAGCAAAAAGAAATGGGACGCGACGACTTTACGAAGATTCCGAACGGTGGTCCCGGCGTCGAGCACCGTATGAGCCTGATTTACTCCGGCGGAGTTGCCGGCGGACGGTTCGATGCAAACCGCTTTGTCGAACTGGTTTCGACGACTCCCGCCAAGCTCTTCGGACTCTTCCCGCGCAAAGGGACGATTGCTGTCGGAAGCGACGCCGACCTGGTGATTTTCGATCCCAAGCGCAAGCACACTATCAGCGCCAAAACTCACCACATGCGGGTCGATTACTCGATGTTCGAAGGCATCGAGGTCACCGGCATGCCCGACGTCGTTCTCTCGCGAGGCAGGGTGGTTGTCGAGGGCGACAAATTCCTGGGGCGCGCGGGCCAGGGGGAATTTCTGCGGCGCGCAACGTATGCGCAAGTAAGCGGCTAAGGCACGGCAATCTCACTTGTGGCGTCTAGCCTTGTAGCTTCCAGCAAAGAGGAGTACAGTTACTCGTTTTCCAGGGGGAGAACACGATGTTCACGCCGGCGAGCAAGATGATTGCGTTGTTGATGACGATCACCAGCGCCATCTGCTGGGGTTCCTGGGCGAACACCTACAAGGGCGTCAAGAATTATCGCTTCGAGCTTTTTTATTGGGACTATGCGATCGGAATTTTTCTGAGTTCTCTGGTCCTCGCTTTAACCATGGGGAGCAGCGGCCACGACTCCTCGAGTTTCGTAAATAATGTTCAGGCTGCGGATGCTTCCAACATCGCCTCGGCTCTGGTCGGCGGAGCCATATTTAATCTGGCGAATCTTCTCCTCGTGGCTGCGATGGATCTGGTGGGACTCGCGGTCTCCTTCCCGGTTGCGATCGGAATCGCGCTGGTCGTGGGCGTGGTGCTGAACTTCATCCTGCAACCCAAAGGCAGCATCTTGCTTCTGGCCGGGGGCGTGGCATGCGCGCTAATTGCGGTGATTCTCGATGGCAAGGCCTATGGCAGCCGCCCCGGAACGGGGAGGGTCGCTTCACGGAAGGGAATTGTTCTTTGCGTGGTCTCCGGAACTCTGATGGGATTGTGGAGCCCGTTCTCAACTTACGCCATGACCCGCGGGCACTCGCTCACCCCTTATAGCGCGGTTACTTTTCTCACGCTAGGAGCGCTGCTTTCCTGTTTTATTTGGAATGTCTATTTCATGAAGCGGCCGCTGGTTGGCGATCCTGTAAATTTCAGCGGATTTTTCACTGGGCCACCTTCCGGGCACTTGCTGGGCCTGATCGGCGGTTGCGTGTGGGGCGTGGGCACGGTACTGAATCTCACAGCCGGCAGACTGACTGGGCAGGCGATCTCCTATGCCATCGGTCAATCATCGCCCATGGTCGCGGCTCTTTGGGGAGTGCTGGCGTGGAAAGAATTCGCGGGCGCCGGAAAGAGCGCGAAAATTTATCTGACTCTGATGTTCGTCTTCTATGGGCTGGCAATTTTGCTGGTCGCGCGCGCGAACGGCTGAGCCCGATCCCGGCGATTATTTTCCTTTGATCCGGCTGATGAACAATTGCAGGAATCTGTCCGCATCGGATGCGAGGCAGACCCGCGCGTTCGGCTTCAGAGCGATCACTCCCTCGATCTCATAGTGGTCGCCGTGCAGCACGTTGTTCTCGTCGGACCCCATGCGATTGGCAACCGTTTCACCGCGCGTGAACTCACCCTTCGTTTCCACATCCACGTGCATGTCTTTGAGCGTCACGAGAGTAGGATCGATCACCGCCCCGACCGCAAGTGGATCGTACATGGCCGCCCCTTGGTATCCACTTTTCTCTGACCGGGTCAGGTAAAAGTCCGCCAGCTTCGCAATGAAATCGCTCTCTGGTCCGTGCAGGGACTGCAGATCAGCCAGGTACTTGCGCGTGATAATCGTCCGCTCGCCCACGTCAGAACCGACCATGGTCACCATCCAGCCCGCATTGAACACGATGGCCGCCGCTTCCGGGTCGTTGTAGATATTCGCCTCCGCGGCTCCATTCACATTTCCTCCGGTGATCGATCCGCCCATGATGACAATGTTTTTCACCAACGGCACGATGGATGGATCCTTCGACACAGCCAGCGCAATATTGGTCAGCGGCCCGACCGGAATCAGGGTTATCTCATGTGGATATCTGTGAACCAGTTCGATGATGAGATCCGGACCAAAACGCGAGTCAGGCTTGCATTTCGAAACCGGCAATTCGACTCCCGCCAGGCCATTCTTGCCATGCCAGAACTGCGCTGTGATCAGCTTTTGATTGAGCGGATGCTGCGCTCCGCCAGCCACCGGGAGGTCGCATCGCCCCGCGAGCGACACCAACTTCAGAGCGTTCTCCAAACCTTGGCGCCCATCGACATTCCCCGGCACCACGGTCAGCGCCTCGACCTTCAATTCCGGCGAGTTCAGGGCCAGCAGGATGGCCATCGCATCATCGACGCCCGGGTCGGTATCGATGATCACGCGCTGCGGCGTCTGTGCAACGACGCTGGATACGAGAGAGAGAACAAGGAGCGAAATTAGAGCGTTGTCAAAAGAGAATCGTTTCATCGCGGAGATCCTTCTTGAAACAATGACCCTTGGAACTTGGAACAATGTTCGAAAAAAATAAAAGCGACCGGAAGACAAATCTACAGCAACATGCCGGCAATGGAGGCCGACATGAGGTTGGCCATCGTCCCGGCAAGCATGGCGCGAACGCCGAACCGGGCGAGGTCACCCCTCCTGTTCGGCGCCAGAGCGCCAATGCCGCCGATCTGAATTCCAATCGAACTAAGATTTGCGAAGCCGCACAGCGCAAAGGTCGCGATAGTAAACGAACGCGGATCGAGTGTGCTCTTGATCGTACCCAGCTGAGCGAATGCGACAAATTCGTTGATCACCATGCGCGTACCCAGCAAGTTCCCGATGGACGCAGCATCGTGCCACGGAACTCCGATCAGCCAGGCGATCGGCGCAAAGGCCCAGCCAAATACCTGCTGCAGGCTATAGGGAAACCATGAAATGTGGATGTGAGCCCAGCCCATGATGGCGTTGGCGAGCGCCAACAAAGCAATAAACGTAATCAGCATCGCTCCCACGTTCAGTGCCAGGTGCAGGCCGTCGACCGTGCCGCGCGCAATGGCGCCGAGCACATTGGACTCTTTCTCCATGGCCGGCATCTGCACTCGCCCTGCGGTGAGCGGCGTTTCGGTTTCGGGCACGAGCATCTTTGCGATAAGCAGCGTGCCGGGAGCGGTCATAATGACGGCCGTGAGCAGATTCTTCGGGTCGGCGCCGCCCACGTGAATATAACCCGCCATCATGCCCCCGGAAATGTGCGCCATCCCGCTGGTCATCACGGTCATGAGTTCGGACTGCGTCAACTCCGGAAGAAAGGGCCGGATCGTAAGCGGGGCCTCGGTCTGGCCCATAAAAATGCTGGCAGCGAGATTGAGCGATTCAGCGCCGCTGGCGCCCATCACGGTGGTCATCACCCAGGCCCCCGCGCGGATGATCAACTGCATGACTCCGAGATGGTAGAGCACGGCAAAAAATGCGGCGATGAAGATGATCGTCGGCAACACTTGAAAGGCGAAGATGAATCCCAGCGACGACGCCTGTTTACCGAGATCGCCAAAAATAAATTCCGAACCGTAGTAGGAAAAATCGAGGAGATGCTTGGCTCCCGCGCCCAGCCACGCGAAGAGAGTTTCTCCCCTCTGCGTCTTGAGGACAAAAATCGCCATGGCGAACTGCAAGCCCAGGCCCCATGCTACCGTTTTCAACCGAATGGCACGGCGGTTGGTGGAGAAAGCGTAGGCGAACCCGAGCATCGTCAACAGGCCAAGAATTCCCGTGTATCGTCCCATCAGTTTTTCTCCCCGGACTTCTCGATCGCGCGATGCTCAATGACTCTATGGACGAGTGGTCTTTTGCGGGGCGCGGAGTCCGCCACTTCGCAGCTTGCTTCGATCAATTGCCTGGCATGCGCCGCGCGCGCCTCGGCATTGTAGTAAATCGTCGCGAGCGCCTCGCCAGCCGCGACTCGATCTCCAACTTTCTTGTGCAGTACGATCCCCACAGCAGGATCGACGGAATCTTCCTTGCGCTCACGCCCTCCGCCAAGAATCACGCAGGCCGTCCCAATCTGCTCGCACTGCATCGCCGCCACATACCCAGACTTTTTGCTAAAAACCTGCATGCTATGCCGCGCCTGAGGCAAACGCTTGGCGTCGTCGATCACGCGCGCATCGCCCCCCTGCAATTCCAACAAGTGCCGGAACTTCTCCAGCGCCTGGCCCGACGAAATCAGTTTCGTGCTCTGCTGTTTGCCATCTGCGACGCTGTTCGAGACACCGCCCAGATGCAGCATCCATCCGGCGAGTTCCAGGCAGAGTTCGCGCAAATCTTCCGGCCCGTCGCCGCGCAACACCTCCACCACTTCGACGACTTCCAGCGCGTTGCCAATCATGTTCCCCAAAGGTTGATCCATATCCGTGATCAGCGCGACCACGCGCTTTCCCATGCGCTCTCCGGTCTCAACCATCAGTTCCGCGAGGAAGGCCGCATCTTTCTCGTTTTTCATGAAGGCGCCCGACCCGGTTTTCACGTCGAGCACAAGCGCGTCGATCCCCTCGGCCATTTTCTTGCTCATGATGGACGCGCAAATTAAATACGGACTCTCTACAGTTCCGGTGACGTCGCGCAAAGCGTAAAGCTTGCGATCGGCGGGCGCGATCTCCGCCGTTTGCCCAATCATCGCGCAGCCGCACTGATCAAGGACGCTGCGGAATTCGGCCAAGGAAAGATTGACGTTGAAGCCGGGAATAGACTCGAGCTTATCGAGCGTGCCACCTGTATGCCCCAGGCCGCGGCCGCTGATCATCGGAACCGCAATTCCAGCGGCAGCCGCTAGCGGAGCCAGCACAAGAGAAGTCTTGTCGCCGACCCCACCCGTGGAGTGCTTGTCGACTTTCTTGCGCGGCAAGGAAGAAAGATCGAGCACGTCGCCCGAATGCAGCATTGCGTCGGTGAGCGCCGCAGTCTCGGCGCGCGTCATCCCCTTCAGCACCACCGCCATCAACCACGCCGATACCTGATAATCAGGAATATCGCCTTTAGTGTAGGCGTTGATCAGGCCTTCGATCTCGGCCCGCGACAACTCCAGGCCATCCCTCTTCTTGCGGATGACATCAATGGCACGGAAGGTTTGCGGCACTGGCGTTGGAGGGCTCACTGGAAGCGGAATCCTTCCGGAAGAAGTTCGGTGATGTGTGCCTGCTTGGGGCCGGCAGCGCCCGAAAAAAAGATGGTTGCATCTGGACCAAATTCATAAATCACTTGACGGCACGCCCCGCAAGGCGAACACGCGACCCCGTGATCGTTGGCCACGGCGACGGCTTGAATCTCAATCTTCGGGCCAAACTGGGCGACGGCTGAAAAAATCGCGGTCCGCTCCGCGCAGTTGGTCATTCCGTAGGAAGCGTTCTCCACATTGCAGCCGGAAACAATCTTGCCGTTCGTCAGAAGGATCGCAGCTCCTACGCGGAAGTTTGAGTACGGAGCATGCGCATTTTTCATCACCTTGACGGCGGCTTGCTCCAGCTTCTTTCGCATGTTGACGGAGACCTTCATCTTGGGCATAGGAGTGAAATAATAAAGCGCGAAGTGCAGCCGGAGCCGCGCTGAAATCGTGCGCCATTGTAAACCCTGGCCTGTAGTTCCCGCGCTTTTCTTCCGATGAGCCGGGCATAAACGCAGCATCGTAATCGAATTCGCGTTGTAAGATTGCCTGCCGTACAATGACAAACATTCTCGTAACCGTTTAGAAGGCGTCTTCGATGTCCGCCGATTACAACTATTCCAACCGCGCTCACACACCAGATGGCGAGATCGCATCCAAAGAGCGACACGCTTCCGATGCGATCGCCGCTCTCGGCGAACGCCCGCTTCTTTCAAACTCCGGCATCCCCCTCGATCTCCGTTGGGTGCATGAGGTTCGGGTAAACACCAGCGCGGTGGAACGGCGCGCCCAGTCACAAGTGGCCCGGCGGACGGTAAAGAAAGATTGGCAAGCCGCGTGGCTCCTGCGCGCGATCACGTGCATGGACCTGACCACGCTCTCCGGCGATGACACCGATGAGCGCGTGCGGCGACTGTGCGCAAAAGCGCGGCAGCCGATTCAGCAGGATCTCGTGCAGAAACTCGGCATCGAAGAACTCGGCGTCAAAGTGGGCGCGGTCTGCGTGTACCACACCTTCATCGAAACTGCGTTGCATGCGCTCGAAGGCAGAGGCGTGCGCGTCGCCGCGGTCTCCACCGGGTTTCCCGCTGGCCTGTCACCGTTCAGCGAGCGGGTCGCGGAGATTCGCCGGTCGGTGGAAGCAGGAGCGCATGAGATCGATGTCGTCATCACGCGCGGCCATGTTTTCGCGGGACGATGGCAGGCCCTCTACGACGAGGTTGCGGCGTTCAAGCAGGCCTGCGGCCGCGCGCACATGAAGGTCATCCTGGGCACGGGCGACCTGCTCACCTTTCGCAATGTCGCGCGCGCCAGCGTCGTCGCCATGATGGCTGGCGCCGACTTCATCAAGACCTCGACCGGCAAGGAGTCGACGAATGCGACTCTGCCCGTGAGCCTGGTCATGGTTCGGGCCATCCGCGAATACGCTCAGCAAACCGGGATGGCTGTGGGCTTTAAACCGGCGGGCGGAATTCGAACGGCCAAACAGTCCATCGACTGGCTGGCCATGATGAAAGAAGAACTCGGTGTGTCGTGGACGCGTGCGGAACTGTTTCGCTTCGGCGCGAGCGGTTTGTTGGGAGACATTGAGCGGCAACTCGAGCATCATGCCACCGGCCGCTACTCGGCCGAGTATCGGCATCCGATTGCATAGCAGGAAAGTTTGCGGCAGGGTTGTATTCGAACAAGAACAAGCGAGCCGAATTCGATGAGCATTGCGGAAAAATTTCTGACCATGGAGTACGGACCGGCTCCCGAAGATGCCAAAGAAGCGGAAGTCTGGCTGGATCGCCACGGACGGCGCTTTGAACTCTTCATTGGGGGCGCCTGGCAGGCGCCCGCGGCCGGTGAATATTTCGACTCGATTGATCCCTCGAATGGCGAGAAGCTGGCGGCCATCGCGCAAGGCAGCGTTGCCGACGTTGACGCGGCCGTTCGCGCCGCGCGCGCGGCTTCTGCAAAATGGCGTGCCCTGACTCCGCATGCCCGCGCCCGCTATCTCTACGCGCTCGCTCGACTTGTGCAGAAACACTCACGGTTACTCGCGGTTCTCGAAACTATGGACAATGGCAAGCCCATCCGTGAGAGCCGCGACATTGACATTCCTCTGGTGACGCGGCATTTCTACTATCACGCCGGTTGGGCGCAGTTGCTCGAGCAAGAATTCCCTGAATACGAACCGTGCGGCGTGGTGGGCCAGATCATTCCGTGGAATTTTCCGCTGCTGATGTTGGCGTGGAAAATTGCCCCAGCGCTGGCGACGGGAAACACGGTGGTTCTGAAGCCCGCCGAATTTACTCCCCTGACCGCGCTCGTCTTTGCGGAGCTTTGTCAGGAAGCAGGATTGCCCTTGGGCGTCGTCAACATCGTCACCGGCGATGGCGCAACCGGAGAGGCATTAGTAAAACATCCTGACGTCGACAAGATCGCGTTCACTGGATCAACCGAAGTGGGCCGCGCCATCCGCAGCGCAACCGCTGCAAGCCACAAGCGACTGTCGCTCGAACTCGGCGGCAAGTCTCCGTTCATCGTCTTCGAAGACGCGGACCTCGATAGCGCAGTCGAAGGCCTGGTGGACGGAATCTGGTTCAACCAGGGGCAAGTGTGCTGCGCGGGCTCGCGCCTGCTGATGCAGGAGAGCATTGCCGAGACGCTGATGTCGAAGATTCGCGACCGCATGAGCAGCCTGCGCATCGGGCCGCCGCTCGACAAGGGAATCGATATCGGCGCGATTGTCGCGCGCGTGCAACTGGATCGAATCGAGAGGATGGTCGCGCAAGGCATCGCAGAAGGAGCGACCTGCTGGCAGCCGCGGGTAGCGTTGCCCGCGCGCGGCTTTTATTATCCGCCAACCATTCTCACCAATGTGCATCCTACGTCGATCGTCGCGCAGCAGGAAATCTTTGGCCCCGTGCTCGCAACCATGACGTTCCGCACACCGAAGGAAGCCGTAGAGTTGGCCAACAATACCGTCTATGGCTTGGCGTCATGCGTTTGGAGCGAAAGCATCAACGTCGCGCTTCATGTTGCCGCGCAACTCAAGGCCGGGGTGGTGTGGGTCAACTGCACGAATATGTTCGACGCATCCTGCGGATTCGGCGGATACCGCGAAAGCGGCTACGGCCGCGAAGGCGGCCGCGAAGGCTTGCTCGAATACATGGAGCCGGCCTGGTTCAAGCATGCCCCGGCAGTGCAAGCCGCAATCTCCCACGCCCCTTCACCTGTGCTCGGACAACCAGAAGAGAAAACCGTCGGCGGCACGCCCGCCATCGACCGCACGGTCAAGCTCTACATCGGCGGCAAGCAGGCGCGCCCCGACTCCGGCTACAGCATGGAAGTGCGCTCTCCCGAGGGCCGCCTGCTAGGTGAAGCTCCGCTGGGCAATCGCAAAGATATTCGCAACGCAGTGGAAGCGGCTCGTAAGGCGGAATCGTGGGCCAAAGCGACGGCGCACAATCGTGCGCAGGTTCTATATTACTGCGCGGAAAATCTCGCTCGGCGCCAGAGTGAGATCGTCCATCACCTCGCTGCGACTGTCGGCGAGAAGCAGGCATCTGCCGAAGTCGAACTCGGCATCGAGCGCATTTTTTCGTACGCGGCGTGGGCCGACAAGTTCGACGGCGCTGTGCATAACCCGCCATTCCGCAACATTGCAATCGCGATGAATGAGCCGATTGGAACCGTCGGAGTCATCTGCCCCGCGGAAGCGCCATTGTTGGGTTTCTTGTCGCTCGTGCTTCCACTGGTCTCGGTGGGCAACACTGTGATCGCGGTTCCTTCGGAGACGTATCCTCTGATCGCCGGCGATCTCTACCAACTTTTCGACACCAGCGATCTGCCCGGCGGGGCGGTGAACATCGTGACCGGCCACGCCTCGCAGCTGCTGAAGACCCTTGCTGAGCACGACGATGTCGATGCCATCTGGTGTTACGGAGACGAAGCCACCGTCGCGGCAGCGAAGGCCCTGTCCACGGGAAACCTGAAGCAGGTCTGGACCAACGAAGGCCGCGTCATCGACTGGTTCAACCCGAAACTGGCGGAGGGCCGCTGGTTCCTCGAACACGCCACGCAGGTGAAGAATATCTGGGTCCCGTACGGCGAATAGCTGCGCAACGGCTGCGCTGGAACCCACAACCGTCGTCGGCTGCCCCACATGAGACCGCGATTGCATTTGTCCCGGCCAGGCGCTAGCATACCCCGGTCGCGTTCATCCGACGGGCATCATCAGCTTCTTGCCAGAAGTTTGTTTGACCACGTTTGTCAGACCAAGGAGGACGTATGGGTATCGCAGTTTCCCCTCAAATTCATCCGCAAGTCGCGGAGTTCATCGACAAGCCACGAAAAATGTTAATCAACGGCCGGTGGGTGGGTGCCGCGTCGGGCAAGACTTTCCCCACATATAATCCTGCGACCGGCGAGGTCCTCGCTCACGTCGCGGAGGGTGACGGGGTAGACATCAATCAGGCCGTGAACGCCGCTCGCAAAGCTTTTGATAACGGCCCCTGGCGCCGCATGACTGCCTCAGAGCGCGGCCGCCTGATCTGGAAGCTCGCCGATCTGCTCGAGCAGCACACTGAGGAGTTCGGCTACATCGAGAGCCTCGACAACGGCAAGCCCCTCAACATTGCCAAAGCTGCCGACGTCCCGCTCGCGGTTGACCTCTTCCGCTACATGGCGGGATGGGCGACCAAGATCGAGGGCAACACCATCCCTCTTTCGGTTCCGTACACGCCGGGCGCAAAATATCTTGCCTACACGCTGCGTGAGCCAATCGGAGTCGTAGGGCAAATTATCCCGTGGAACTTTCCGCTGCTCATGGGCGCGTGGAAACTTGGCCCCGCACTCGCCACGGGCTGCACGGTCGTACTTAAGCCCGCAGAGCAAACCCCGCTCTCCGCGCTGCGTCTCGGCGAACTCATTATGGAAGCGGGCTTTCCCGAGGGCGTTGTCAACATCGTCCCCGGCTACGGCGAAACGGCCGGGGCGGCACTGGCCGCGCACCCTGACGTTGACAAGGTCGCGTTCACGGGATCGACGGAGGTCGGCAAGCTGATCGTCCACGCGGCCGCCGGCAACCTCAAGAAAGTTTCTCTGGAGTTGGGTGGCAAGTCGCCGAATGTCGTGTTCAAAGACGCCGATCTCGATCTCGCCATTGCCGGCTCCGCCAGCGCCATCTTCTTCAACCACGGCCAGTGCTGCTGTGCCGGTTCCCGCTTGTACGTAGAGAAATCGATTTTCGACCAGGTTGTCGACGGAGTCGCGGAGCATGCCCGGAAGATTAAAGTCGGCTCCGGTCTCGATCCTGAATCTCAGATGGGGCCGCTGGTCTCCTCCGAGCAACTGGATCGCGTTTGCGGCTACCTCGAGTCAGGATTCTCCGAAGGCGCGAAGGCTGTCGCGGGCGGCCACAAGGCCGGCGACCGCGGATACTTCGTCGAACCCACGGTGCTGGTCAACACGCAGGAAAACATGAAAGTCGTGCAGGAAGAAATCTTTGGGCCGGTCGTGACGGCGATGCCGTTCACCGACCCGGAAGAAATTGTTCCGCGCGCCAACAACAGCGACTACGGCCTGGCTGCGGCGGTGTGGACGCGCGACATCGGCAAGGCGCACCGCATGGCGGAACAACTGCGCGCCGGCACCGTCTGGATCAACTGCTACAACATCTTCGATGCGGCGATGCCGTTCGGAGGGTACAAACAGTCCGGCTGGGGCCGCGAGATGGGCCACGACGCGCTCAACCTCTACACCCAAACCAAGGCGGTCTGCACCAGAATCGCGTAACGCTCGCGTAGTAAGTCTCGCTGGCAGAAAAAAGGACGGTGGCTCAAGCCATCGTCCTTTTTCTATCCAAAGCTTTTACGAACTTATCTTTCCATCAGCAGAACTTTCTCCGCATCATCAATCTCTGTCAGCTTGACTTCAATGACTTCGCTCGCCGTAGTCTGCACATTGCGGCCCACAAACGTAGCCTCGACGGGAATCTCCCGATGTCCGCGGTCGATCAACACGCACAGCTGCACTCGGCGCGGCCTGCCGTGCGAAAACAGCGCATCCAAAGCCGCCCGCGTGGTACGCCCGGTGTAGAGAACGTCATCCACCAGCACAATGTTCTTATCCTCAATCTCAAACCCGATCTCTTTCTCCTGCACCACCGGCTTCGGTCCCAGCGTGGAGAGATCGTCGCGGTAGAACGTGATATCCAACGTCCCCACTGGGACCTTGGCGCTCTCGATGCGCGCGATGATCTTGCCCAGTCGTTCGGCTAGCGGAACTCCACGGCGGCGAATTCCGACCAACCCCAGCCCATCGACGCCACCGTTCTTCTCCACAATTTCGTAGGCCAGGCGCACCAGCGTGCGCTCAATTTCAGATGCGGACATCAGTTGTGCCTTCTGACGAAGGCCGGTCTTGCGCGACGGACTTTTTGCGTTCATTTGGGAGTGTGCCTCGGTAGCCTGTGAAGCCGGCTACTCAATGTAGTCAACGCGCTCGCACAGGTCAAGCGCCTGCGAAGAGAACATTCGGGTGAAATTGCTCAGCAGAAAATTTATGAGTCGGAGTCTTCGACGGATTGTTCCTCTTTAAGTTCCATGTCCAAGATTGCTCCCGGGGCCGGACACTCGGTTCGTATCATGCGCGCGAGTGGGGGTTTCCCCTGGCACACTGAGCCCAGGTCAACCGCTTCAGGATCCTGACTGGCGGCCTCGGTCGCGACAATCCCGACACCTTGATTTCGGCCAAAGGCTTTCGCGCGATACAGCGCGGCATCGGCCAGCGCAATCGCCTCCTCGGCACAGATCGCTTCAAACGCGCCGCGGCTCCAGGGATATGCCGCCCACCCTACCGAGCAGGTCTTGGTCACGCTGATGCCGTGGCCCAAATCAAACGGTTCCGAGGCCATCACCTCCAGCACGCGGCTGCAGAATGCCGGAGTCCCAGAGGGATCGGTCGAGCGACTCATGATCAGGAACTCTTCTCCGCCCCACCGCACCAGCACGTCGGACTTACGCACCACCGTGGAGAGCCGGTGCGCCACGAGTTGCAACAGCCGGTCGCCCGCCGGGTGACCGTGCCGGTCGTTCACTTCCTTGAAGAAATCCACGTCCACCATGATGAACACCAGGTCGCGGTGATCCATCTTCCGGATGCCGCTTCCGCGCGCGCGCTCGTAGTTTCGCAGAACCTGGCCGGCCTCAGCCGTGAGGATCTCTTCGAGATAGCGGCGGTTCCACACTCCGGTCAGCACATCGGTGAAGGAGATTTCCTGCAGCTCCAGATTTTTTCGCTGCAGCTCCAGACTGTGCCAGCGCAGCGAATGTTCCTTATTTTCTAACTCGTCCTTTAGGCGGCGCATTTCGTCCAGATTTTGCCGCGACAACCCCAGAAGGCTGAGCAGTTCCTGGTCCAGCAAATGCTGCTTGAGAAATACCAGCACGCCCATCACCAGCATGACTGCCACAGTCAGCAGCAGCCGGTACGTGCGCACACTTTGCGGCACGTTTCCGCCGAATTGCGCCCACGCCATCATCAACGGAGTAATCAACACGGCCGCCATGGCGAGGCGCGCTTTCCAGATTCCGTAACCCCGCGTGGCAGGCTCCTCAACCGGATTCTGATTGGCCGTTTCGCGCGCCAGGAATCCGACGCGTACAAACCAGGCCATCCCCGCAACTAACGGAACGTCGAACAGGCTGCCGGTGTAATAAAGATGTAAATCGATGGCCTCACTGGCCATGAGCGAAGCGACACAGTACAGCAGCGTTGCTCCCACCAGGTTGAAGTAGAGGGTTCGCCAGGCTCCCAGGCTGCGCCGCCACACCACGACCAGGCCTGCGGCGAGCACCAGTTCTTCACTCACATAGAGCAGGTCAAAGCTCCTGCCATAAACCAATTCCGCGGGATGCACATACTGCCACGGAATCACGACAAAAAGATAAAGAAAGAGCCACCACGTAAGCAGGAGCGCGAAATCAAGAGCGCCGGCCCGGACAGAGCGATCGTCCTGTCGCATATGCGGTTGAACCGCAACCGCAGCCATCATCGGAACGATATGCAGGAACAGGATCACGTCCCCGAAAAACGGATTCGGCGCCTCATGCCGCAAGTAGACCTCAACGTAGGTCCATAGCACCTGCGAGGCCAGCCAGGTCGCCAACCCCAGGCTCATGAGTGCCCAGAATGCCCGCGCCTTCCCTGAAGCGGATCTCACATTGGCGAGAGCCACGACGGTCGCACAGAGCAGAATCGCGTTTTGCAGGATGTCGCCACAAGCGGTAAGAGCAAATCCTCGCGGCACAAAAAGCGACAGCAAGATGTGAAGGCACACTACGGCAGGTACGATCGCCGTCCACTTCCGGGCGTGCTGGAGCGGAGAATTCCCCACGTTTACGATTGTATGTTTGACGGAATCCGCGAGTGTGTTACCGAAGTAATTCGGCGGCTAGACGAAGGTGGGGTGTGGCGGCTTACTAAAGTGGGGGCAGAAAACACGCGCTCACTGACTTCGCTCCTGCAAAAAACGCTGCAGAGCGTCCTGCCAGGTGGGCATCGCAATCTCTTTTTGTAGCAGGCTCTCCGGGGAAAGAACGGAGTAGGCTGGACGCGGCGCAGGACGCGCCATCTGCCGGCTGCTGACCGGGCGCACATCGGTTGCGCTCCCTGCGCCCTTCAGGATCGCAACCGCAAACTCGAACCACGAGCAATCTCCGGCGTTGGTCACATGCACAATCCCGGAGGCATTCTTGCGGCACAAGCCGATGATCGCTCTCGACAAATCAACAGTGTACGTCGGACATCCGCGCTGGTCATCGACCACATCCAGCGCGGGCCGGCTCGCTGCCAGCTTCAGAATCGTGTCGGGAAAGCATTTCCCTCCCACTCCAAACAACCACGAGGTCCGCGCGATGCAACACTCTGGCATCGTCTCGAGCAAGCCGACCTCCGCTTCCGCCTTCGATCGCCCGTAAACGCTCTGCGGATTCCGCGCATCTTGAATTTCATACGGCGAAGTCTTTTTTCCATCGAAGACGTAGTCGGAACTAAGAAACAAAAGCTTTGCTCCGACCCGCTTCGCCGCCTTGGCCACGTTCAACGGTCCATCGCGATTCACGGCGAAAGCCAACTCAGGCTCACTCTCGCAGGCGTCCACGTTGGTGTAGGCAGCCGCCAGCACGATCCAGTCCGGTCGCGACTGCTCCACCACTTCCTGCACCTTCTCCGCATCGCGAATGTCCACATCGCGGGAACCGAGACCGAGAACCTCGTCTCCGCTCCATTCGCGCATGAGCGCTTTGCCTAGAAGCCCCGAGGCGCCAAAAATCGTTGCTTTCATTTGTGTGATTGTCCCGCGGTTATTCGAAAATCTCTGCGTCGCGAAGCATCGCCCCGCGCTGGTCTTTCGCCGACACGATGGGATCGCCCGCCAGTTCCCAGTTGATCTTCAGATCCGGATCATTCCACGCCAGCGTCCGCTCGTGCTCCGGCGCATAGTAATCGGTTGCTTTGTACAAAACTTGTGCCTTCTCCGAAATCACGCGGAATCCGTGCGCGAAGCCGGCCGGAATCCACAGCATGCGTTTGTTCTCGCCCGACAATTTCACCGCTTCCCATCCTCCGAAGGTCGGGGAACTCCGGCGTACGTCCACCGCGACATCCAGGATTTCTCCTTCCACCGCGCGCACCAGTTTCCCTTGCGTCTGCTTGATCTGATAATGCAGGCCGCGCAACACATTCCTTTGCGAACTGGAATGATTGTCCTGCACAAACCGGTCTCCGATCCCCAGTTCCACAAAAACTCTCTCGTTGTAGCTCTCGAGAAAGAATCCGCGTTCGTCGCCAAAAACACGCGGCTCTAGAATGACGACGCCGGGCAGAGAAGTCGAGATTTTCCTGATCGCATCCATCGTTCTTTGCGCACCCGAACCGGGGCGCTCAGAATACTTTTTCCCGCAACAGCTGCAGCAAATAGGCGCCGTAACTGCTGTTCTTCATGGAGCCGCCGATCGTCTCGAGGTCGGCTGCCGTGATGTAGCCGGAACGATAAGCGATCTCCTCCGGACAAGCCACCATCAGCCCCTGCCGCTTTTCAATCGCCTGAATGTAAAGGGACGCATCCATGAGCGATTCATGCGTGCCCGTATCCAGCCACGCCATGCCGCGCCCCATGACCACAACCTCCAGTTGCCCCTTCTTCAAATAAGCATTGTTAACATCGTTAATTTC
>Ga0181537_10000867_pt1 | contig 28182 bp, 23 predicted proteins | sample PEATcosm2014_Bin_39_FD_119765 | JGI IMG/M metagenome (GOLD analysis project Ga0181537, IMG submission 119765) | Peatland microbial communities from MTU Mesocosm Facility, Houghton, MI, USA - PEATcosm2014_Bin23_10_metaG | ecosystem: Environmental > Terrestrial > Soil > Wetlands > Peat | place...
CGAATAAGGGATCAGCGTGTCGCCGCGGCTGTGGGTAATGACGACCGGAATGTGGACCTCGCCGATGCGGGACAGAGAGTTGAATTGCACCCCGACGGCGAGACGCACCGGCAGGTAGGGATATTGACCGGCCGCCGCGTCGGGAATCGATGTGAACGCGCCGAACAGCACCAGCGCCGCGGCGCTATGCCGCGTGGCCAGGTACACCGCTGGGCCCGAGCCCAAAGAGTGACCGAGAACGATGATTCGCTGTTCCGGCACGCCGCGCCGCAGGAGTTCCTGGTAGGCCGCCTCCGAGTCCTCGTACATGGCGGTCTCGGATGGCTCGCCCGGCGTCTCGCCGAAACCGCGATAGTCGATGTCCAATACATTGAAACCGGCTTGACGCAGTGCCTGGCAATGCCGTATCTGCCACGGCGAGAAGGCCGAATCCGCGTTGCCATGCAGGTGCAATATCCAGAATGCCGTATCCGCATCGGCGGCACGAAACACAGTGCCCGCGAGCTTGACGCCATTGGGCTCGTCCACGGTTACGCGTTCGGCCTCGGCCGGCAGCGTGGCCAACAGATGCTCCCGGCTTCGTGCACCCCTGAAGACCAATTCAGTCTCATGAATCTTGAGCCAGGCCATGGCCAACGCCATGAGCAGCACAACGGCGCCGCCCGCGATCAGCAGGATCCGCGCTATGCGCCCGCGCATCAGTGCCAGCCGCCGACCGCGTCGCGCGCAGCCTGGTTGAGCGGCCGCGCAATCAAACCGCTCTGCGACACTTTGATTTCATATAGCGCACCGTCCGCCATCGGCAGAAACGTCGCGCTTCCGTACACGGCGTCCATCCAAGGCACCCAGGATCGATAGCGATGCACCAGGTCCCAGGGGTCGATGAGTTGCGGCGGATTCAGGGAAAAGGCGGTGCGCGGTTGCGTGACTTCATCCTCGACGCGCGAGTAGCGGCCGCTGAGCCGCTCCAGGCGATACGCCGCATCGAATCCGATCAAGTTGGCGAAGGCGTGCCACTTGAGCACCCGGGCATCGACCTGCCATTCGTCGCCGCGCAACGCGAAACTCGCACGCTCGCCGTTCGGATAGCTCAGGACGGCGGTGAATTGACGATCGCCGCTGCGCGTCAATTGCAACTCGCCGGCCGGCTGCTCGAAACTCAGGCGCTGATAAGTGCGCAGACCGGTGAGGAGGAGCGCCGCGCAGGCGCACAACGAGATGAGCACAAGGGCCGTTGCGCCGTGAAACAGACCGCCGATGATCTTGCGTTGCCGCAGGCGGCGTACGGCCGCGAACAAAAACAGGATTCCCACCAGCGCGACAACGATCAGAGCAATGAATGTCATGGGGGAACCTAACGGGAACCGGAACCGAACCTCATGGGACTAACAAAACACTTAGCTCGGTCCCGGTGTCTCGTTCAGACAGGCATAGTTTGCTTTGTTTCCAATGATTTGCAAGTGGTGACGCGATTTGAGGTCAAGCCGGTGACCCACGTCACACTCGCAGCAAGCGACGCACGGCCGATCCTGCGCATTAACGGACTTTAATAAATTGACCACAGGGTGTTAACTGCGACGGGCCCAGGGTTACGCGGTGAAATGGCGTGAGTGCGCTTAAGATCAAGGTTTGCAGCTAATGTGGATTGTCGAAGTTGCTCTGCGGCGCCCATACACGTTTCTGGTGATGGCGCTGCTGATTCTACTCGCGACGCCGCTCGTGCTGTTGAAAATGCCGACCGACATCTTCCCGGAAATCAATATTCCGGTCATCAGCATCGTGTGGACTTATAACGGGTTATCGGCGCAGGAGATCGGCCAGCGCATCACTTCGGTGAACGAACGCAGCCTCACGACCACCGTCAACGACATCGAGCATATAGAATCCGAGTCGTTGGCCGGCTTCGCGATCATCAAGATCTTCCTTCAGCCGAACGCAAATATTCCGACGGCGATCGCCCAGGTCGTGGCGACAGAACAATCGCAGCTGAGGCAATTGCCGCCCGGGATATTGCCGCCGTTGGTGATCAAATACTCGGCGTCGAGCATTCCCATCATCCAACTCGGCGTGTCCAGCCCGACCATGACCGAACAGGCGGTGTTCGACACCGCGGTGAATTTCCTGCGGCCGCACCTCGTGACCATTCCGGGGGTGGCCATCCCCTATCCCTACGGTGGGAAGCAGCGGGTGATTTCGGTGGACCTCGACACCGATGCATTGCTTGCCAAGGGACTGACGCCAAACGACGTGGTCAATGCCGTGAGCACGCAGAACCTGGTGCTGCCGTCCGGAACCGCCAAGATCGGTGCGACCGAGTACGTGCTCGCGACCAACGGATCGCCGGACACCATCGCCGGGCTCAACAACATTCCGGTGTTGACGCGAAACGGCGCCACGACCTATCTGTCCGAGGTGGCGCATGTGCGCGACGGCTTTTCGCCGCAGACCAATATCGTGCGGCAAAACGGCGAGCGCGGCGTGTTGGTGTCCGTCATCAAGAATGGCGGCTCCTCCACGCTCGACATCGTAAGTTCGCTGCTCGAGCAACTGCCGATCGTGGCGCAGATTCTGCCGAAAGACCTGAAGATCACGCCGCTATTCGATCAATCGGGATTCGTCCGCGCCGCGATCAGCGGCGTGGTGCGCGAAGCCTTGATCGCCGCCTGTCTCACCGCTGCGCTGATACTGCTGTTTCTCGGCAATTGGCGCAGCACCTGCATCATCGCCGTGTCGATACCGCTGTCGATACTGTCCTCGATCATCGCGCTGTATGCCATGGGTGAGACCATGAACATCATGACGCTGGGCGGCTTGGCGCTGGCGGTCGGTATTTTGGTCGACGACGCCACGGTCACGATCGAGAACATCGAGCGCCACATGCACATGGGTTCGGATCTGCACAAGGCAATTTTGGAGGGCGCAGGCGAAATAGCGGTTCCCGCCCTGGTGTCCACCTTGTGCATTTGCATCGTATTCGTGCCGATGTTCTTTCTCACCGGCGTGGCGCGCTACCTGTTCGCCCCGCTCGCGGAGGCCGTGGTGTTTGCAATGCTGGCCTCGTACGTGCTGTCGCGCACCCTGGTACCCACCCTCGTGCTGCTGTTGATGGATCACACCCCGCGTGCGGGCGCGAGCAGCGCGCTGCAGCGTGTATACCGGGCATTCAACGGCCGCTTCGAGAGAATTCGCGCCGGTTACGCGATCATTCTTTCTCAGGTTCTGCAACGGCGCGTGTTTGCCGGTTCATTTCTCGGCTTTTGTGTGTTGTCTTGCTGTCTCGCACCGGTTCTCGGCCGCGACTTCTTTCCGAGCGTGGACGGCGGGCAGATCCGCCTGCACATGCGGTTGCCGACGGGCGCGCGCATCGAAGAGACCGCGCGCGTGGCCGATGAGGTGGAGCGTGTCATTCGCTCGATCATTCCGCCCGCGGATCTTGGCACGATACTCGACAATCTCGGCGTCGCGGTGAGTGGGATAAACAAATCCTATAGCAACGCCGGGACTTTCGGCAGTCACGATGGTGAGATTCAAGTGTCGCTCAATGTCGGACATCGGCCGACGCAGCGCTATGTCGAGGCGATGCGGCGCGAATTGCCGCGGCGCTTCCCGGGAGTGGAGTTCTTTTTCCAGCCCGCGGACATGGTGACGCAGATCCTCAATTTCGGGCTGCCGTCCGCCATCGACGTCAAGATCACCGGTGCCGATCTTCGCGCCGACTATGACATCGCCGCAAGGCTCATGAAACAGATCGAAATGATCCCGGGCACGGTGGACACACATATTCATCAGCGGCTCGATCAGCCGACCCTGTCGCTGAACATGGATCGTACGCAGCTGCAGCAGCTGGGTTTGAGTCCGAGCGACGTGACCACGGACCTCCTGGTCTCGACGGCGGGCACCACGCAAACCTCGCCCGCCTTCTGGCTGAGCCCCGTCAACGGAATCGTGTACAGCCTGGCGGTGCAGTCGCCGCAGTATGCGCTCGACAGCCTCGATGCCGTGCTGCGCACCCCGGTTCGCGCGGCCTCGGCCGCCCTTAGCACGACGCCGCAGTTATTGAGCAATCTGGTCGCGGTCTCACCGGCGGTGCAGGAAGCGGTCGATTCGCGCTACAACCTGGCCCCCACAATCGATATTTATTCCAGTGCGCAGGGCCGCGACATGGGCGGAATCTCGGTCGATATCCAGCGGCTGCTCGATCAGCTGCGGCCTCACTTGCCGCGCGGCGTGAGTGTCGAATTGCTCGGCCAAACCGAGACCATGAAGTCTTCGTTCGTCGAGCTGGGTGTGGGGCTGGTCATGGCCGTCGTCATGGTGTACCTCTTGATCGTCGTCAATTTTCAATCCTGGGTCGACGCTTTCATCATCATTACCGCGCTGCCTGCCGCCTTGGCGGGAATTTGCTGGATGCTTTTTTTGACCGGCACGACCCTGAGCGTGCCCGCACTCACGGGCGCCATCATGACCATGGGGGTTGCGACCGCCAACAGCATTCTGGTCGTCGCGTTTGCCCGGCAACGCATGGGTGAAGGGCTCGACCCGGTGAAGGCCGCGCTCGACTCGGGGGCGACCCGCATGCGCCCGGTCATGATGACGGCGCTGGCCATGATCATCGGTATGATCCCCATGGCGCTCGGTTTGGGCGAGGGCGCCGAACAGAATGCGCCGCTGGGCCGTGCCGTGATCGGCGGATTGCTGTTCGCCACGGTTTCGACCTTGCTGTTCGTGCCGGTGATTTTCGCCGGCATTCATCAGCGGCTCGAATCTCGCAAGGCCCGGCAAACGTCCGCCGCACCGCCGTTAGCCGAAGGAAATGGTTGATATGCCGGAAACCGAGACCTCGTCGGCCGTGAATCGCGCCAAATGGGTGGCCGGGGCGATCCTCGGCGTGCTGCTGATAGGAGCGCTGATCGTGCTGGTAATGCGCAGCTTCCAGGCGAGCGCATTGGAGAGTTCCACCGCGCTGCACGCCAAGCAGTACGTGACCACCATCCTGCCCAAGACGGGCGGCGACACTCAGCCGCTCACCTTGCCCGGAACGCTGTTGGGCGTCATCGAGTCGACGGTCTATGCGCGCAGCAATGGCTACGTGCTGCGCTGGCTCGAGGACATCGGCAGTTCGGTCAAAAAAGGCGATCTGCTGGCTGAAATCGCCGCCCCGGAGATCGACCAGGAATTGTCGCAGGCCGTCTCATCTCGGGCGCAAGCCGAGGCCAGCGCCAGTCTGGCGAAGAGCACCGCCGATCGCTGGCAGGCGTTGCGGCAGAAAGATGCTGTAACGCAGCAGGACTTGGACGAACGACTCAGCGCTTTGAACCAAGCCACGGCGAATCTCGCCGCCGCGGATGCCAATGTGCGGCGCCTGCAGAAGCTGCAGGGGTTCAACCGCGTGGTCGCACCGTTCGACGGTGTCGTCACCCGCCGCAATATCGATGTCGGCGACCTCGTCAATGCCGGTAACGGCGGCACAGGCCAGGCGCTGTTCAGCGTCGCACAGGTCGACCCGATGCGCCTATACATCTTTGTGCCGCAGATGTACGCACGTCAGGTCAAAATCGGCGATGAGTTGACGGTGACCTTGGCGGAGCGCGCCGGCGAGCAGTATCGGGGCACCGTGGCGCGTACGGCGCGGGCGATTGATTCGGCCACACGTACCATGCAGGTCGAAATACAGATTCCGAACCCCACGGGTGCTCTGATCCCGGGTTCATATGTGCAGGTAACCCTGCCCATCAAGGATGCACACGCGCTGGTCGTCCCGACCAATGTCTTGTTGTTTCGTCCCGAAGGGACGCGCGTCGCATTGGTGGACGGCAGCGGGCGGGTGCGTCTCGTCCCGGTGAAATTGGGTACGGATTTTGGCACGGACATCGAGGTCCTGAGCGGCCTCGACGCTGCCGACCGCATCGTGCTGAATCCGGCTGATTCGCTGGCGGACGGCGATGTCGTGACTCTGCCGGCGCAATCCAAGGGCGGATAGCATGGCCGAGTGGTCGCTTGAAAATTCGCCGCAAAACTCGCGGCAAAACTCGCGGCAAGCTTCGCGGCGCTGGGCCTGCGGGTGGGGCGCCGTGCTCGCCGCGAGCGGCTGCGCCGTCGGACCCGACTACCACAAGCCCTCGGTCGATATGCCGCCCGGCTGGCAGCCGCCTGCGCCGTGGCACGCGGCGGCGCCGGCCGACTCCTCGCTGAAGGGGGACTGGTGGCGCCTGTTCCGCGACGATGCCTTGGATACGTTGGTCGACCGTGCGCGGAACTCCAATCAGAATCTCAAAGTCGCCGCGGCGCGGCTCGATCAAGCGCGCGATCAAGTCACCGTCGCGGCGTCGTCTTTGTATCCGTCGGTGGATCTCGGCGTTGCCGCCGCGCGCGGCAGGACATCGGCGAACCGGCCGCTGGCCGCCTATTCGCAACCGAATCAATCCACGGTGCAGAACGACTTCGTGCTGGGACCGCAGGTCAACTACGAGGTGGACTTGTTCGGCCGGGTTCGCCGCGAAGTCGAGGGCACGCGGGCCTCTGCGCAGCAGGCCGATGCGGACTTCGAAAACACGCGTTTAGTCCTGATCGCGCAGCTCGCGACGGACTATTTCGCGCTCCGAGAACTCGACGCTGAGATCGCCGTGGTGCGCGACAGCTTGGGCTTGGAACGCGATGCTCTCGGGTTCATCGGATCGCGGCATGATCTTGGATTTGCCACCGGTCTCGATTTGGCGCAGCAACAGGCCCTGGTCGATTCGAGCGCCACGCAACTTGAGTTGTTGGAGAATCAACGCGCGCAATACGAGCACGCGATCGCGACCCTGGTCGGCACGCCGGCCCCGAATTTTGCACTGCCCGCGGCGGTCTCGACTGCGTCGCTGCCGGCAATCCCGCTCGGAATGCCGGCGGATCTGTTGCAGCGCCGTCCTGACGTGGCCTCCGCCGAACGGGCAATGGCCGCCGCCAACGCGCGGATCGGTGTCGCTCGGGCCGCTTACTACCCGAGCATCGAGCTGGTTTCGAGCTTTGGCGGCCCCAATGCGGGCTGGCAGAGCAATGCTTTGGCGGCGCTATTCGAAGCGCCGAGCCGGCTCTGGTCGCTCGGCCTCGAGGCGACACAAACGCTGTTCGACGCCGGCAAGACGCGGGCAAATGTGCGCATTGCCGACGCCGACTACACCGCCGCCGTGGCGAGCTACCGGCAAACGGTGCTCACCGCCATGGAGGAGGTGGAAAACGGCATCACGGGCCTGGCATCCTTGGACCGCGCCGCGACGCAGGCCGATTCCGGTGTAAAGAACGCGCAGCAAGCGTTCGACATTGCCACCGTTCGGTACAAGGGTGGCGTCGACACCTATCTGGAAATGATCACCGCGCAACAAGTGCTGCTCGGAAATCAGCGTCAGGCGGTTCAGGTGCACGGCAAACAATTCACCACAGCGGTCTACCTGGTGAAGGCGCTCGGCGGCGGGTGGAGCGCCGCGGCGGCGCGGCTCTCGCAAAATGACTAGACAGTCGGTACCCGCGGCGGTTTCGGCGGGTTCGATGTCTTGGCGAGCGATTCGATCGCGACCGGGGGCGACATCGAGTTCGACTGCACGAAATCCACGCCCAACGCGGTCAACCATTCCTGTTCCGCCGCGTTCTCCGCGCGCTTCGCCACCGTGTGCATGCCGAGCACGCGCGCCATTTGCACGACGGCCGTGATGGCCGCCTGCGACAACTTGTCGGTGCGCATCTTCGCGATGATTTCCGGAGCGAGCTTGACATAGCGCACACCGGGCAGGCGCAACAATGCAAAGCACTCGGTGCTGAGCGTGAAATCATCGAGAACCAACGGACAGCCGAGGCGATGCAGCGCCGCCGCGACTTCGGTCATTCGGGCGGCGAGCTTGACCGCCGTCGAGGTGTCCACCTCAAACGCGATCATCCCCTTCGGCAGCGAAGATTTCGTCAAACATAGTTCGACGAATTTGATGAAGTGCTCATCGTGCAGCGCCGTGGTGGTGAGATTGACGGAAAACATGGCTGCCGCGGATTTCCATGCTTGCGGATGACGGACCAGGTAACCGATGAGTTCAGTGAGTACGCGACGGTCGATCATCGACCCAAGTCCATGCTCGACAGCGGCCTTCAACATCGCTTGCGGAGCGGCGTTCGGCGCGTCTCCCGATTTCGAGCGCAGCAGCACCTCAAAACGCCTGAGTTGACCGCCTTTGGTCAGGGGCATCAGGCGCTGCACGTGCAGAATGATGGGGCTGCGGCGAAGTGCGGCATGCAAACGATCCATTTCGGGGGTTACCGCCGGCTGCGGACGCCTGGCCGTCAAGCCCGCCGGCGATCCCAATGAGGCCAATGGCCGAGGGCCTGCCGGCCGTGCCGGCGCCGCGCTCACGAGGGTCAGCGGGGGCGGGGCACCGACCTTGGCGGGTGCCGCGCGTGGCGCTGCCGGCGGCGCCGCGGCGGCGGGCGCCGCTCGAGGCGCAGGGCCAGGACGCATCCCGGCGAAATCCGCAAGCGCACTCTGCAATTTGGGCGTCATGATTCTGAGGGTGCCGCGCGCGTCCTGTTTGACGACGCGAGCGTCCAACACAACCATTATTGCCCCGACCATGATTCGCCGGCGGTTCACGGCGCGCAGCAGCAAGGCGGCGCGCGAATCGCCCAAATCCGTCACCAGCAGAGGCGGGGAACCGGGGCTCGAGAACTTGTCGACGGCTTCGCGCGCCGCGTTATGTTCGTCCGGTCCCATGGAGCTTTCGCTCAACCACAACACTTCGCCCTGTTCGTCGTGCAACGAGACGGCATGAGCGCGCGCCGGCTCGACGGCTGCACGGACCTTTTGGCAGATGGCATCGAAATCGACGAGCGCACTGTCTGTCGCGCCGAAAGGGCTGCCGTTCTCCATAGATCCTGCGTTGGGTTTGTGCTCGTATGATTACTTACGGCGTGCGGTCTTGGTGTGATGCTCTTCGCCAAACTGCGACAGTTGCCGAGGCGGTGTTACATATCATCCGAATTCGCCTGCTCTTGCTACACTTGCGCGGTGACGACAGCTGTGCAATCCCGCCAATACCGCTACTACGATTTTGTAATGGCGGCCTACGTATGCGTGCTGTTGTGCTCGAACTTGATCGGTCCTGCCAAGGAAACCTCCATTCAAGTGCCGATTTTCGGCACGGTCACTTTTCTCGCCGGCGTGTTGTTCTTTCCGATTTCCTACATCTTCGGCGACATATTGACCGAGGTGTACGGCTACGGGCGCGACCGGCGGGTCGTGTGGGCGGGATTCGCCGCCCTTGCTTTCGCCTCGTTGATGTCGGCGGTGGTCGTTCATTTGCCGCCGTCCCAGAATTCGCGCGGCGCCCAGGCTGCGGTCGAAGCGGTTTTTGGCAATACGCCGCGAATTGTCGCCGCCTCGATCATCGCCTTTCTTTGCGGCACCTTCGTCAACAGCTACGTGCTCGCGAAGATGAAGATTTGGACCCGCGGACGCTGGCTGTGGACCCGTATCGTCGGTTCAACCCTGTGCGGCGAGCTGGTCGACTCGCTGATTTTCTATTTTCTGGCCTTTTACGGCCGCATGCCGCTCGCGCATCTGATTGCGATTACGTTCACGCAGTACGCGTTGAAGAGCGGCTGGGAATTCGTCGCGACGCCCATTACATATCGTGTGGTCGCCTTCTTGAAAAAGGCCGAGAACGAGGATTACTACGATATCGGCACCAATTTCACGCCGTTCTCGCTGAAGGCGTAAGACGCGCCCCAGCGGCTCATCGCAGATTGTTCTCCGCTTCGCCACTATTTGCCCTAAAGCGGACCGTGCCGCGCCCGAATGCGGGCTCCTAATGGCTCTCACGAGGCGACGGTCGTCGCTTCCGGACGAACCGGAGTGAGGAGCTCAAATGAATACTGTATTTTCGAGAACCGTTGGAACCATCGGACTATTGGCGGTCAGCGTGGCGGCATTCGCGGGCGAGCCCAGGCCGGCCACTGCGCAGGAGCCGATCGGATTCGTGACCGGGGGCGTGATCGGCGCATTTGCCGCCGGGCCCGTGGGTGCTGTCATCGGCGCCGGGCTTGGCACCTGGCTGGGAAACCGGGTGCATCGCGCGGCAGATGCCGCCAAAGCTGAAGCGGCCGTTGCTGCGTTGCAGACCGACAAGGCGGAACTGCAGAGCGAAAAATCGACGCTGGCGGACGAAAAGAATGCGCTGATGCAAAGCAACCGCAGCTTGAGTGCGCGGCTCGATGATCTGTCGCAGCAAGTGGAGAGTGCGCAAAACGCACTCAAGGAAGATGGCAGCGATGTTCTCGACGGTCTGCAGGGCGACGTGCTGTTCCGCACGGGCAGCGCCGAGATCACTCCGGAAATCGCACACCAGATCCAGGTGCTCGCCGAGGCGGTCGCCAAGTCTCCCGCGCTCAAAGTCAGGGTCGACGGCTACGCCGATCCGCGCGGCACGGTGGACAGCAACTTGAAGCTGTCGGAGGCGCGCGCCAACGCGGTGCGCGACCTGTTTCTTGCCGCCGGAATCAAGGAGGAGGTGCTCGAAGTCAACGCTTACGGCAAAAGCCAGAGCGTCGCAGCCGACAGCGACGGCTACGCGCTCGAGCGCCGGGTTCGCCTGACGCTGCAAGCGCAGGGCGGCGCCGCGGTGGCTCAGGTGGGCGAAAACCAGTGATTCTTGCCGAGTGAGGCCGGTTGCGGCGGCCCGGAGCACCGAGCGGCTCCGGGCCGCACTTGTTTCCGCCGCCAACCCCAGCCTACGATAGGCCATGAGCGTGCACCCTAAGATCGTCGTCATCGACCGGTTGCAGACGGGCGAGTCGGCGAATCCGTCGCCGGAGAAGATACTCGCCGGCATTCCGCGCACGCGTGTGTCGAATCAGTACGCCGAGCCGAGTCAACAATTCTTCTGCGGCATCTGGACGAGCACCGCCGGTAAATGGCGCGTGAGCTATACCGAGCATGAATTTTGCGTGCTGATTGAGGGCCGCGTACGTATCGAGTCCGTGTCGGGTGAAAAGCACGACCTGCGTGCCGGCGACGCCTTCGTCGTACCCGCAGGGTTCGAGGGTGTCTGGGAAGTCACCGAGCCTTGCAAGAAGTGGTACGCGATTTTCGAACCCAAAACCTGAGCTTGCGGCGACAACACATGATTCGATACGCCATCCGAGCCCTGATACTGCTGTGCATGGCGGCGGGCGCACGCGGCGAAGCGCCGGTAGCCGCCGCGTCGCATGAGGCGCCCGGCATCGCTTGGTTTCAGGGCGATGTCGCGGATGCCTTCAAGTTGGCCCAAGCCCAGAAAAAGCCGGTATTCCTGTATTGGGGCGCCAAATGGTGCCCGCCGTGCCAGCAGCTGAAAGCCACGGTCTTCTCGCGGCAGGACTTTATCGCCAAGTCCAGGGAGTTCGTCGACGTTTATCTCGACGGTGACGCCGCCGGTTCGCAGAAGTGGGGCGACAAATTCGGCACGTCGGGCTACCCCACCGTGGTCATTCTGAGGCCCGACCAAAAAGAGATCACGCGGATCAGCGGCGGGATGGATTTGTCCCTGTACGCAGGACTGCTCGAGGACGCGTTGAACGACCTGCGGCCCATGGACGAGATCATCGCCGCGATGCGCGTCGGCCGAGTCGAATCGAGCGGGGATTGCCGCAGGCTTGCCTACTACGGCTGGGATTTGCGCGACTTTTCGGACGCCGAACGCAAGTCGCTGGCGCACGGTCTGGCGCGGACAGTGACTCCGTGCGGTGGCACCCGTGCGCTCGAGGGAGCGCGATTGGCGATCGCCTCGGCCGTCTTCGAGCCGGCACCCTCGGTCGTGACGCAGGTGATCGCCATCGTTGAGAATCCCGCCATCGCGGCGCGTGCCGCCGATTCGCTGGAAAATCTGGGTTCTCCGTTCTACAAGGCGGTTTACGCCCGGGGGCCTAAGGTACGCGAGGCCTTCATGCGCGCCTGGAGCGACACCATGGCGGGCGTGGCCGGCGACCCGGCCGTCACCGATGCCGACCAGCTCGCAGCCCTTGGCACGCGGCTCGCATTGCTCAAGGAGTTTGCGGCGGATAAAAAAGTCCCCGCCGACATCGCCGCCGCGGCGCGAACCCGCACCAGCGCGACCCTCGCGAAGAGATTCGATCCCTACGTGCGCGCCGGCGTCGTCAATGCGGCATCCTACGTCTACGAACAACTGGGCGACTCCGATGCGCAATACGCACTGGTGAGCGGCGAACTCACCACCTCCCACACGCCGTACTACTACATGATCGATCTCGGCGAAATCGAGGAATCCCGCCACCACACCGCGCAAGCACTCGCCTGGTACGAACGCGCCTACCGGGAGTCGGAAGGGATTGCGACGCGGTTTCAATGGGGGGCGCAATATGTGAGCGCCCTGTTGCGCCTGGCACCTCACGATCATGTGCGCATTCGCGATGCCGGCATGGCGGTGATCGGTGAGCTCGACGGACCGGATCGGATTCAGGCGCGCACGCGTTATGGTTTGGGAAAACTCGACACCAAACTCAAGAAGTGGAATTCAGCCCACAAATACAACGCCGACATCCGCGCGCTGCGCGCCCGCATGAACGCCACTTGCGCCAAATTGCCGCCGGCCGACGGCGGCCGCGAGAGCTGCAGGAAATTCCTGAGCTAGCGGCTAAGCGGTCTCGCGAATCACAGCGCCCAAGGTTTCGACCATACGGGCGATCTGCTTGGAGTCGATGATCAGCGGCGGCGACATGGCAATCGTATCGCCGGTTTGGCGCACCATCACCCCGCGCTCGAAGCACTTGAGGAACACTTCAAAGGCGCGCGTCCCGGGCTTGCCGGCTCGCGGTTCGAGTTCCACCGCGCCGATCAAACCGTAATTGCGCACATCGAGCACATGCGGCAGACCACGCAGTGAATGCACCGCGTCCTCCCACTCGGCCGCGAGCGAGCCGGCGCGTGTCAGCAATCCCTCCTTGGAATAGACATCGAGCGTCGCGAGTGCGGCGGCGCAGGCAACCGGGTGGGCGGAATAGGTATAGCCGTGAAACAGCTCGATGGCATTTTCGGGCCCCTGCATGAAGGCGTCGTAGATCTTCCGGTGCGCAAAAACGGCGCCCATCGGCACTGCGCCATTGGTGAGGCCCTTCGCGGTGGTCATGAGGTCGGGGGTGATGTCGAAAGCGAGGCTCGCGAAGGGCCTGCCCACCCGCCCGAATCCGGTGATCACCTCGTCGAAAATCAGCAGAATGTCGTGCTTGTCGCAGATCTCCCGCAGGCGCTTAAGATAGCCGATCGGCGGCAGAATCACGCCGGCTGAGCCTGCAATCGGTTCGACGATGACCGCGGCGATGGTCGAGGCATCATGCAGAGCGATCAAGCGTTCCAATTCGTTGGCGAGATGCGCACCCCATTGCGGCAATCCCCGCGAGAAGGCGTTGTGCTCGATCGACAGGGTGTGCGGCAGATGGTCGACGCCCGGAAGCATCGCGGGGCCGAAGAACTTGCGGTTGTTGACCATCCCGCCGACCGACATGCCGCCGAAACCCACACCGTGATAACCCTTTTCCCGGCCGATGAAACGTGTGCGCTGGCCTGCGCCGCGCGTTCGGTGATAGGCGACCGCGATTTTGAGGGCCGTATCCACCGACTCGGAGCCTGAGTTGGTGAAGAAAATGCGATCGAGCCCCGCAGGCGAGATCCTCGCCAGCCGATTCGCAAGCTCGAACGCGATGGGATGGCCCATTTGAAACGCCGGCGCATATTCCATGGTGCCGAGCTGCCGGGTGACCGCTTCGGTAATTTCCCGCCGGCCGTGACCGGCATTCACGCACCAGAGACCCGCAACCCCGTCGAGCACTTGACGGCCGTCGGTTGTCCAGTAATACATGCCTTCGGCACGGGCCAGGAGCCGCGGATGCGCTTTGAATTGGCGGTTGGCGGTGAAGGGCATCCAAAATGCGTCGAGTTCGCCGTCGGACAGTGCGGGTTCGCCGTCGGACAGCGCGGGGGAAAGCTCTGCGTTCATTTTGGATCCTTATTTTGGCTATCGAACCCAGCAATGATAAGGAAAATCAACACTCAGCTCAATTTTTTGCATATAAACCCCGCCAACTGTCTATTATAATAGACGCCATGAGCTTGGACGTCGGTACCCATTTGAAAGCCGTGCGGCAGATGTACGGCCTGTCGCAGCGCGAACTGGCGAAACGCGCCGGCGTCACCAACGGTTTGATTTCCTTGATCGAGCAGAACCGCGTCAGTCCCTCGGTGAGTTCTCTTAAAAAGGTGCTCGACGGCATTCCGATGGCGCTCGCCGATTTTTTCACACTCGACCTCGGCGGCCAACCGCAGGTGTTTTTCCCGCGGCAGGAACTCACCGACATCGGGACCGCGAGCGTCGAACTGCGGCTGGTCGGCAGCCGCCTCGCCAAACGCACCATGTCCATCCTGCATGAGCGCTACGCGGCCAATGCCGACACCGGCGAGGAAATGCTCACGCATGCGGGCGAGGAGGGCGGCGTGATCGTCAAGGGAAAAATCGAACTCAGTGTCGGCGGCGAGACACGGGTCTTGGGGCCCGGGGACGCCTACTACTTCAAGAGTACGCTGCCGCACCGCTTCCGCAACGCCGGACGCGAAGAATGCGAGATCGTCAGCGCCAGCTCGCCCCCAACCTTCTGAGTGCTTGATGTAGCATAGCCGCGCATGAGCACCGTCACCGTGGCCGCCACCCAGATGGCCTGCAGTTGGGATCGCGACGCGAATATCGCGCGCGCCGAGAAGTTGATCCGCCAGGCGGCGGGCCGCGGCGCGCAGATAATCCTCATCCAAGAGTTGTTCGAGACGCCGTACTTCTGCAAGGACCATTCGTCGCGGCATCTGGAATTGGCCAGACCCCTGGAGGGCCATCCCACCGTGGAGCATTTCAGCTCCGTGGCGCGGCAACTCGGCGTGGTGCTGCCCATCAGCCTGTTCGAGCGCGCCAACAACGCGTTTTACAATTCGGTGGTGATCGTCGATGCCGACGGAGCCGTGCTCGGCAGCTACCGCAAGTCGCATATTCCGGAAGGCCCGGGGTATCACGAGAAGTTCTATTTCTCGCCGGGCGACACCGGATTCAAGGTGTTCGCCACGCGCCACGCGAAGCTCGGCGTCGCGATTTGCTGGGACCAGTGGTTTCCGGAAGCGGCGCGATGCATGGCGCTCATGGGCGCCGACATGCTGCTCTATCCCACGGCGATCGGCTCGGAGCCCCAGGATGCGGGCATCGACTCGAGCGGACATTGGCAGCGCACCATGCAAGGCCATGCCGCGGCCAACATCATGCCGTTGCTCGCATCGAATCGAATCGGCAGCGAACAGGGCGAGAAATACAGCATGACGTTCTACGGCTCGTCATTCATAGCCTCGCACACCGGCGAAAAAGTCGCCGAGGCGGATCGCAGCAGCGAAACCGTCTTGACCGCCGCGTTCGATCTGGACGAGGTGCGCCGTTACCGGCAGTCCTGGGGGGTATTTCGCGACCGCCGGCCCGATTTGTATCACCCCCTGCTATCGCTCGATGGCCGCGGCTGAAGGCCTTCCCGAGGATCTGGTCTTCGTCGACTTGGAGACGACGGGCGGCAACCCGGCGATCGACCGGATCACCGAGGTCGGTATCGTGCGCGTCAGGGAGGGCGAACTCATCGACGAATGGAGTTCGCTGGTGAACCCCGAATGTTCCATTCCCGCCTACATCGAAGCGTTCACCGGGATCAGCAACGAGATGGTGGCCGGCGCGCCGCGGTTCGCCGCGATCGCTGCGGTTGTGCTGCAGAAGCTGCACGGGGCGGTTTTCGCCGCGCATAACGCACGCTTCGACTACTCGTTTTTGCGCAACGAATTTCGCAATTCGGAAGTGAGCTTCTCCGCGCCGGTGCTGTGTACGGTAAAACTGTCGCGGCGCCTGTTTCCCGGCTACGCGCGCCACAATCTCGACGCCGTGATGGCACGCAACGGACTGACGTGCAGCGCACGGCATCGGGCCCTGGGCGATGCGAAGGTGTTGTGCGATTTCTGGTTCAAGCTGCGGCGCGATCTTCCCGGACCACGGCTCGCCGCCGCGGTTCAATCCCTGCTCGGCGCGCAAGCATGGCCCGCCCATTTGGCGGGCTCTGTCGAGGACTTGCCCGAGGGTCCCGGAGTATATCGATTGTTCGGCGATGACGATGTCCTGCTCTACGTTGGCAAGGGCCGCTCGCTGCGTACGCGTGTGTGCAGTCATTTTGCCGCGGACGAAGCCCATCCCAAGGACCGGCGCCTGGCCGATCAAGTGCGGCGCATCGATTGGGAGACGAGTGCGGGTGAACTCGGCACGCAGCTGCGCGAGGCGCGGTGGATCAAGAATCAAAAGCCGCTCTACAACCGGCGCCTCAAGAACGCCGAGGGCTCCTATACCTTGTGCGCCGGCAAAACCCACCCGGTCGAGCCGCGGGCGATCGACGCCGTGGAGCGCGGCGATTTGACGCACTGTTTCGGAATTTTTCACACGCAGCAGGATGCGCGCAAGGCGCTCAGCGACATCGCGCGTGCCCACCAATTGTGCCTGACGGTTTTGGGCCTGGAAGAGGGCCCCGGCTCGTGCCTGGCTTTTCAGGTCGGAAAGTGCAAAGGCGCATGCCTCGGTAAGGAGCCCATGGTTCTGCACAACATGCGGCTGCACATCGCGCTGTCGTCGCTGAAATTGAAGACCTGGCCGTTCCCGGGGCGCATCGCGCTGCGCGAGCGCGCCACATGCGGCACGGAGCTGCACGTCGTCGATCGCTGGGCTTACCTCGGAACGGCGCGGACCGACGAAGAGGTGGCGACCCTGGCGGCAGGCGCGGCGCGCGATGCGTTCGACGTCGATGTCTACAAGATTCTGGTGCGACACTTCGCGCGAAATCCCAATCTCGATTGGCTCGATCTGCGCCCCGCGGGTACCTTTGATTGCCGGGCGGCGTACAATGGCGCCGACCAACCATAATTCAGCCAAATCGGGGATCCCGCATGCATCCGCTCAATTCCGTCAAAGGCGCCATCGTCAGCGGCGTCGTGCTCGCCATCATCATCGGCATTTGCCTCAGCGTATTCGCGGGTCCGGGGGCCGCGTTCCATCCGATACGCATCGACCGTTGGCTGCACATTGTGTCAGGGGTCACGTGGATCGGTCTCTTGTATTACTTCAATGTCGTGCAGACACCCGGACTGGCCGCGGCCGCCGCCGACAAAGGCGGACCGGGCGGTGCCGGAATAGCCAAGTACATCGCGCCGCGCGCACTGCTCTGGTTCCGCTGGGCCGCGGTTGCCACGTGGCTGACAGGCGCGATCTACCTCATGGTGGGGTACGGCAACTGGAGCGGAATCGTGATGGCATTCGCAATGCAACCGGGATTCCGCACCATCGGGGTCGGCGCCTGGCTCGGCACGGTCATGTTGTTCAATGTTTGGGTCTTTATCTGGCCGAACCAAAAGAAGATCCTCGGGCTCAAGCCTGCGAGCGACGATGAGAAGGCCGCGGCGCGCAAGATCGCGGGCCGCGCCTCGCGCATCAACTTCATCCTGTCGCTGCCGATGCTCATGTGCATGGGTGGCCAGTCGCATGGCTTGCCCTTCTAGATGACGGCCGCCGGATGACGGCCGCGCGCCGGCGAACATCGCGCTAGGCCGCCGTGGGCGACAATGTGCGCTACTGGATCTCGACTGCGCCGGTAGGCGCCGCCTCGGTGCTGGCCGAGGAACTCGCGCTGTTCGGTGCGCTCGACATCCGTGAGCGCAGCCACGATGTGAAGTTTCAAGGCACGCTCGAAGTGGGCTATCGCACCTGTCTTTGGTCGCGAACCGCGACCCGTGTGCACTTGAGCCTGGGGTCGATCGACGCCGGCAGCGCAAGCACCCTGTACGAAGCCGTCAAGCGCATCGATTGGCGGGAGCATCTGCCCCCCGGCGCGACCCTGGCCTGCGATTGCAGCGGCGGCAACGAGTCGATCCGGCACACGATTTACGGTTCACAACTGCTCAAGGATGCGGTCTGCGACAATTTGCGCGAGTCCACCGGGGAACGTCCGAACATCAAGCCCGAACGCCCCGATGTCCTGCTGCACCTGCACGTCGAGGGAGCGACTGCGCTGTTGTCGGTGGATTTTTCCGGCGAGAGCCTGCATCGGCGCGGATATCGTGCCGAAGGCGGCCGCGCACCGCTCAAGGAAAACGTCGCCGCCGCGGTGCTGCTGCGCGCCGGTTGGCCCGGCATCGCTGCACTCGGCGGCGTGCTGGCCGATCCCATGTGCGGTTCGGGCACGTTTCTGACCGAAGGAGCCTTGATCGCGGCGGACGCCGCACCGGCCTTCGACCGGGAATACTTCGGCTTCGCCGGTTGGCGCGGTCACGATGCCAATCTCTGGGAGCAATTGCGTGCCGAAGCGCGCGCACGCCGTTCTGCGCGCGAGCCGCGGCGCTGCATCTTCGGGTCCGACGCCGATGCGGATGCGGTGCGGATGTCGCTCGCGAACGGCGCGAGCGCCGGCGTAGCCGGGTGGCTGCACGTAGAGAAGCGCACCCTGGGCGATCTCGCGCGCCCCAAAGGCGAACCTGGCCTCATCGTGACCAATCCGCCCTATGGGGAGCGCATCGGTGCGGACTCCGAACTTGCGGGGCTGTATGCCGAACTTGGGTCCACGTTGCGCGAACGATTTCAGGGTTGGCAGGCGGCCATACTTACGGGCAATCCGCCGCTCGCGCGCAATCTCAAGATCTACGCCAGGCGCACGCACCGCTTCTTCAACGGCAGCATCGAGTGCCGGTTGCTGCGATTCGACTTGAACGAGGCCAGCGAACAGCGCCCGGCCGGGACGGTGCGCGCCGACTGGTCGAATCGGCCGGGCGCCCGGATGTTCGCGAATCGATTGCGCAAGAATCTCAAGCGTCTCGATGCCTGGGCGGAACGCGAGCACATCGATTGCTTTCGCGTATACGACGCGGACATGCCGGAATACGCGTTTGCAATCGACTTGTATGGACGCGGTACGCGTCACGCTCATGTGCAAGAGTATGCGGCGCCCAAGACCGTGCCCCAGGAGAGCGCGCGCGAGCGGCGCCGCGAAGTGCTGGCGGTGCTGCCGGAAATCCTGGAGCTGCCGATCGCGCAGATTCACTCCCGGGTGCGCAAACCGCAGAAGGGCGGCGGGCAGTATGAGAAGCACGACGCCATCGCCGAGCGTCACGTAGTGCAGGAAGGCGGTCTTAAATTCTGGGTCAATTTCCGCGACTATCTGGACACCGGGTTGTTCCTCGACCACCGCATGGTGCGCGGCATGTTGCGCCGCTGGGCGCAGGATGCCGACTTCCTGAACCTATTCTGCTATACCGGCAGCGCGACCGTGTATGCCGCCGCCGGGGGCGCGCGCCGCACCGCGAGCGTCGATTCCTCGAACACCTACCTGGAGTGGGCGCGACAGAATCTGCTGCTCAACGGCTTCGACGGGCCGCGGCATGAGCTGTTGCGCGCGGATTGCCTGCAGTGGGTCGGGGAACGCGAAGCGGGCGGTCCGCAATTCGATTTGATCTTCGTCGATCCGCCGACGTTCTCCAACTCCAGGCGCTCGGAGGGCGTCCTCGACGTGCAGCGCGATCACGTGGGCATGATCCGGCGTTCGCTCAAGCTGTTGCGGCCGACGGGCCGGCTGGTATTCTCGACCAACTACACGCGTTTCAAGCTCGATTCGCAGGCGCTCGCCGACCTTGATGTGGAGGACATCAGCGCCCAAACCATTCCCAAGGACTTCGAGCGGCACGCGCGTATTCATCGCTGCTTCGTGATTCGATATCCATCTCCACCAGGCTTGCGCTAATCTTGCGGCATGCAACTGCAGGCCCGTAACCTGACCCTGTCCCTGATTTGCGTGTGGTTGGCTCTGCCTGTGCGCGCGGCAGATCCGGATGCCGTCAATCCCGCACCGACTCCGCAAGATTGGCAGCGACTGGCCAAGCTGCCGGACTGGAGCGGGGTTTGGACCCCGGTGATCAGCGATCAGGTCGCGCAGGAGAAAGGCAACCCGCCGCCGTGGAAACCGCAGATTGCGAAGCAAATCGGGCACATGTATGCGGAAGAGGCCGCGGGGCGACCGTTTCCCATCATCGACCACTGTTTTCCGACCGGCATGCCAAGCTGGATGCTCATCACTCACAACGCCTTCGAGGTGCTGTTCACGCCGGGCCGCGTAACGCTCTTGGGCGAAGGCGACGGCAATCGGCTGCGGCGCATATATACCGACGGCCGGCCGCATCCGGCCGACCCCGATCCGAGCTTTCATGGCCATTCGATCGGACATTGGGCAAATGACACGCTGGTGGTGGATACGGTGGGCATCTTGCCGGAGGTTTATCTTGCGATAACGGAGGCCGCCGGGGTCCCGAACAACGGCGACATGCATGTCGTCGAACATCTGCACCTCAATGATCCCGACACGCTTGCCGATGATCTCGAGATCACCGCCGGCAAAGTGCTGATCAAGCCATGGCGCACGACGCGCAAATTCTATCGGCAGCGGGCACGCAAGTACGACATCGTGGAAGGCGTTTGCGAACAAGGTTCTTTTCGCGAGGCCGTCGACCAGAGCGGCAATTCAATTTTCGTACCCATCACGTTTCACAACGGCGTACCCGTCGGCTCCGATTCTAAATGAAACACACCGCAGTGCGGGCATGGTGCATGATCTTGTCGGCTCAATTGAGCGGCGCCGCCCCGAACGCGTGGGGTCACCATTCCTTCGCGATGTTCGAGCCGTTCAAGAGTTTCACGTTCAAAGCCACCGTCAAGACGTTTCAGTGGACCAATCCGCACGTCGTCCTATGGGTGCTGGTGCAGCCCGAGGGCGGCGGAGCGCCGCAGGAGTGGTCGGTGGAAACGACCAGTCCCGGCGTATTGACGCGCTCCGGATGGTCGCGTCTGTCCCTCAAACCGGGCGACCGCGTGAGCGTGACGTTCAGTCCGTTGCGCGACGGATCGCACGGCGGCCAACTGCATTCCGTGACCTTGCTCGAGACCGGCCAGACGCTGGTGCCGGGCTCCGGCAAGGAGCAGCCGGGACTCCAATAGCCGGGCACCCATCACAGCAAGTCGCGCAGACGGTAATACAGCATGGCCATCACCAACGATGGCCGCCTGAACAAGGGGCCTCCGGGAAAGTCGCGATGCGGGATGCGCGCGAACACATCGAAACGCTCCGCCGTTGCCGCGATGGCTTCGGCCACCAGCTTGCCGGCGAGCCCGGTCAGCGACATGCCGTGGCCGGAGAAGCCCTGCATATAAAAGACATTGGATGCGAGGCGCCCGAAATCGGGTGCGCGGCTCAGCGTAATGTCGAGGAATCCGCCCCAGGAATACGCCACCTTGACGCCCGCGAGTCCCGGAAATATCCGCAACAGGCGCCGGCGCATCGAGTCGGCCAGACGCGGAGGCTGTACGGCGCTGTAGCTCACGCGGCCGCCGAATAGCAGGCGGTGATCGGCGGAGCGCCGGAAATAATCCAAGATCCAGTTGATATCGGCGATCGCGGCGTTGCTCGGCAGCAGCGAGCGCGCCCGCTCTTCACCGAGCTTTTCGCTTGCGATGATGTACGTACCCACGCCCAATATCCGCCGCGCCAGCGCGGGCGCAACGGCGCCGATGTAGGCGTTCCCGCACAGCACCAGGTGCGCGCAGCGCACCGTCCCGTGTGCGGTGTGCACGGTGACTTCGGCGCCGTCGGTGTAGCGCAGGACCTGGGAATTTTCAAAGATCTCGGCGCCCGCCATCTCCGCGGCATGCGCCACGCCCTGGGTGTACTTGAGGGGGTGCAGGTGGCCGCTGCGCGAGTCGAGGAGTCCGCCCAAGTAACGCTCACTGCGCACGTGCTGCTGCAACTCGTCGCGATCCAAAAGGCGCGCAGAGGTGTATCCATAGTCCTCGTGCAGTTCACGCGCCCACTCCCGCAACTCGTCGAGATGGCGCGGCTTGACGGCAACGTGAACGTGATTCGCGTGATAGTCGCAATCGATGCGGTATTGGCCGATCAACGACTGCGTCAGATCCAGCGCTTCGATCGACAGGTCGAAGAGGCGCCGCGCGGTGTCGCGGCCGACTTCGGCGGTCAACGCGGATTGGCTGGCCGCCAGGCCGAAGATGGTTTGTCCGCCGCTTCGCCCGGATGCCCCGTAACCGACGACCCTCGCCTCGAGCAGAGCAACGCGATACCCGCGCTGCGCCAGATGCAGTGCAGCAGAGCAACCGGCGATGCCGCCGCCGACCACCACAACGTCGAATCGATGCTCACCGCGCAGCGTCTCACGATGCGGCCGGCCGCCGTCTACCGTCAATGTCGCCGAGGAGGCAACCGTGGCCGCGTAGTACGAGGAGGCGGGCGGATAGGACAGGCGCACTGTTTAAGATCTTATGGCTATTGACAGGATTAGGCGCTTGTGAGCCTAGCGGGTTTTTTGGTCATAACGCAATGTTGCCGCATCGCACAAAGCGCCTGTAAGTCATGGAAATGCCTAATTCTTGGCCAATTGTGTCACCTCAAACGGGACGAGTTGGCGGTGGTGTGCTGTAATACTGACGTTGAGGAAGCCCAATCGTCCATCTGGACGTTTAATATATTAAACATGTCTCGCCTGCCGCTCATCGGAATTCCAGCCGACCGCAGGCTGTGTGGGAAACACTATTTCCACATGGCCGGCGAGAAGTACATCGAAGCGGTCGCCGCCGGCGCCAAAGCGGTGCCGGTGTTGATACCCGCTCTCGGGTCCGAGATCGACTTGCCGTCCCTGCTCGAGGCATGCGACGGATTGTTGCTGACCGGGAGTGCATCGAATGTCGAACCCCACCACTACGGAGGACCGGCGAGTGAGCCGGGAACACTACATGACGCAAATCGGGATGCTACGACGCTTCCGCTGATTCCGCGAGCCATCGCCGCCGGCCTGCCTGTGCTGGCGATTTGCCGCGGGTTCCAGGAAATGAATGTCGCCTACGGCGGGACACTGCACCCCCGCCTGCACGAGGTCGCAGGGTACCTCGATCACCGCGAAGACGAATCCACACCGTTGGACGTGCAATACGGGCCTGCCCACGAGGTTCTTTTGGAGCCTGGAGGGACGCTGCGCAAGATCGCCGGACAGGATCGCCTGCAGGTCAATTCTCTGCATTGGCAGGGAATCCGCACGCTCGGCAAGGATTTGACGGTCGAGGCGCGCGCTCCGGACGGAGTCATCGAGGCTTTCCGGGTCGCCAGCGCCGCGAATTTCGCATTGAGCGTGCAATGGCATCCGGAATGGCAGTTTGCCCAGAATCCATTTTCGCGCGCGCTGTTTGCGGCGTTTGGCGATGCAGCCTCCCGGGCGCGCACAGTTTAAAGGTGAGTTTATGGCCAGTACGATTCAGCAATTCCTGAAAGAACATGGTATTTCGGAGGTTGAAGCCATCATTCCCGACATGGCGGGTGTGGCGCGCGGCAAGCTGATGCCCGCGGAAAAGTTTGCCGAAGAGGAGGGCATGCGGCTGCCCGAGGCGATCTTCCTGCAGACCGTGACCGGCGACTATCCGGACGATCAGAGCGCAATGAACCCGTCCGATATCGATATCGTTCTGAAGGCTGACCCCAAGACCGTGCGCGTCGTTCCCTGGGCCGCGGAACCTACCGCGCAAGTGATTCATGACTGCTTTTACGGCGACGGCCGGCCGGTCACCATGGCGCCGCGCTATGTATTGCGGCGCGTCCTCGAACTGTACGAAGCGCATGGCTGGGAGCCGGTGGTGGCGCCCGAGCTGGAGTTCTTTCTGGTGGAACCCAACACCGACTCCGATTATCCGTTGAGGCCGCCGGTGGGCCGCTCCGGGCGCCCGGAAATCGGCCGTCAGGCGTACAGCATCGCCGCGGTCAACGAATTCGATCCGTTGTTCGACGATATGTACTCCTTCTGCGAAGCGCAGGACATCGAAATCGACACCTTGATTCACGAAGCGGGCGCGGCGCAGATGGAAATCAACCTGCTGCACGGCTATCCCATGGGCCTCGCCGATCAGGCTTTCCTGTTCAAACGCACCGCTCGCGAGGCGGCGATGCGCCACAAAATGTATGCCACCTTCATGGCGAAGCCGATGGCCAAGGAGCCGGGCAGCGCGATGCATTTGCATCAAAGCATCATCGATGCGAAAACCCGCAAGAATATATTCAGCAATGCCGACGGCTCGCCGACGGCATTGTTCTTCGGTCACATTGCCGGTTTGCAGAAGTATCTGCCCGGAGCGATGTCGTTGTTCGCACCGAACGTGAACAGTTATCGACGAATCAGCCGCTACTCCTCTGCGCCGATCAATGTGCATTGGGGTTACGACAACCGAACGGCGGGTCTGCGCGTTCCGATGTCGGGACCGGAGGCGCGCCGGGTCGAGAACCGGGTGGGTGGCGCGGACGCGAACCCGTATCTTGCGATCGCCGCATCTCTGGCCTGCGGCTATCTCGGAATGGTCGAGGGCCTGAAGCCGTCCGAACCGATTTCCGGCAGTGCCTACGATCTTGCAATCGCCCTGCCGCGGACCTTGGCGGAAGCCCTGCGCCTGCTGCGCGAGTCGAAGCCGTTGGTCGACTTGTTCGGCGATCGCTTCGTCCTGGCGTTCACCGCCGTCAAGGAAGCCGAGTACGAGACATTCGCGCAAGTCATCAGTTCCTGGGAGCGCGAGCATCTGCTCTTGAACGTATAGCGCGCCCCGCGCCGCTGCGATATAACTACCGCACATGACAAGGGGATGCGTTTGATGGGAAGCGTTCGTCGGATGGCGATTCTGGCCCTTGGCTACATGCTGTTGAGCGCCTGCGGCGACCACAAGTCAACCGGATCCGCGGCGGCGGGCGGGGATCAGGCAGCCGGCGGCGGCAAGGTGCTGAATCTCTACATTTGGTCGGATTACCTGGCCGCGGACACCCTGTCGAATTTCGAGAAGCAAACGGGCATCAAGGTGCACGTTGCCTACTTCGACACCAATGAGACGTTGGAGACCAAGCTGCTGGCGGGCAGCAGCGGCTACGACGTGGTGGTGCCCACCGCTTCTTACTTCGAACGGCAGATCAAGGCCGGCGTCTATATGACGCTCGACAAATCGAAACTGCCGAATCTGAAGAACATGGATCCTCAGCTCATGGCCAAGGTCGCGTTGCACGACCCGGACAACGCCCACGGGACCATTTACACCTGGGGCACCAACGGCATCGGTTACAACGAAAAATTGGTCCGGCAACTGATGCCGGATGCGCCGCTCGACAGCTGGCGCATGGTGTTCGATCCCGCCGTGGCCTCGAAAGTGGCGAAATGCGGCATTAGCGTGCTGGATTCTCCCGCCGAGATGATGCGTGCCGTTTATAGCTACCTGGGCAAGGATCCCAACTCGCAAAATCCGGACGACCTGGCCCAAGCGGAGGCGGTGCTCGCGAAAATCCGGCCCTTTATCCGCAACATCAATTCCTCCGAGTACATCGAGGCGCTTGCGAACGGCGATCTGTGTCTGTCGGTGGGCTACAACGGCGATGTGATGCAGGCGCGCGACCGCGCCCGCGAGGCAAACAAGGGCATCGACATCAACTACGCCGTGCCCAAGGAAGGCTCGATACTTTGGTTCGACATGCTCGCCATCCCGAAGGATGCGCCGGATCCCGACAGCGCCTATGCGTACCTCAACTACATCATGACGCCGCAGGTCATCGCGGATATTTCCAACTTCAAGCGCTACGCCAACGGCAACCTCGCCTCGCAGCCGCTGGTGCAAGCCTCGGTGAGGGACGATCCTCGCATCTACCCGCCCGTCGAGCAGCGGCAGAAGCTTGCCGTGCAGCTGGCGGATTCGGCCGATCAGACCCGGGCGATCACCCGCGTCTGGCAGAAATTCAAGACGGGCCAATAGCCGATGACGACATCCGCTGGAGCGACCGCCAAAGCGTCGCCTTGGAACGATCCGGGCGCGCGCCCTTACGTTCAGGTGGAGCGCGTCAGCAAGTCGTTCGGCGATTTCAAAGCGGTCGATGATGTCAGTCTCAAGATCTACAAGGGCGAGATATTCTGCTTGTTGGGCGCATCGGGCTGCGGCAAGACGACGCTGCTGCGCATGCTGGGGGGATTCGAAACCCCGAGTTCCGGCAAGATTTTCATCGACGGCGAGGACATGACCGGCGTGCCTCCGTACGAGCGCCCGGTGAACATGATGTTTCAATCCTACGCGCTGTTTCCGCACATGAATGTCGAACAGAACGTGGCGTTCGGGTTGAAGCAGGATCGCGTCGCCAAGCCGGAGATCCAGCAGCGCGTCGCCACCATGCTGGACCTGGTCAAACTCGGCGATTTCGCCAAGCGCAAGCCGCACCAACTGTCGGGCGGCCAGCGCCAACGCGTGGCGCTGGCCCGTTCGCTGGTGAAGCGTCCCAAGCTGCTGCTGCTGGACGAACCCTTGGGCGCGCTCGACAAAAAGCTGCGTGAGCACACGCAATTCGAACTGATCAGCCTGCAGGACAAGCTCGGCGTGACTTTCGTGGTCGTCACTCACGATCAGGAGGAGGCGATGACGTTGGCGAGCCGCATCGGCGTCATGAATCACGGCGAGATCGTCCAGGCCGGCACGCCGTCCGAGATCTACGAATTTCCCGGTTCGAAGTACGTCGCGGATTTCGTGGGTTCCGTGAACATGTTCGAAGGCAAGCTCATCGAGGACGAACCGGAGCATGTGCGGATCAGTTCGGACGAGCTCGGCGGGATCATCTACGTAAGCCACGGAATCAGTGCGCCGCCCGAAGCGATCGTTTGGGCGGCGGTTCGCCCGGAGAAAATTTTCATGTCCACCGCACCGCCGGCGGGCACCGACAATGTGGTGCGCGGCGCCGTGCAGGACATCGCCTATCTCGGCGACCTGTCGATTTATCTGGTCAAGCTGGCCACCGGCAAAGTCGTGCGTGTCACCCAGCCCAACACGTCGCGCCACGCCGAAGCCATCACCTGGGAGCAGCAGGTGTATTTGTCGTGGGACGCGACCAGCCCGGTGGTGGTGACCCGTTAGCGCCGGGACGGCCGCCGGATACCTGCGCCGCTGCGGCGTGACGGGCCGCGGGCTGGTCGTGGCGCTGCCCTATCTGTGGTTGCTGCTGTTCTTCGTCGTGCCCTTCGTCATCGTCCTCAAGATATCGTTCTCCGACATCGACCTTGCCATACCCCCCTACAAGCCTCTGCTCGAGTGGGTCGGAAAGAATTCACTCGCCATCAAAGTCAACTTCAACAACTACGCATTCCTGTTCACCGATCGGCTCTACATCAACGCCTTCTTGAACTCGGTCAAGGTGGCGTTCCTTTCCACGGTGTTGTGCCTGCTCGTGGGTTATCCCATGGCCTACGGCATCGCGCGCGCCAAGCCCGCGGCACGGAACATCTTGTTGCTGCTCGTCATCCTGCCGTTTTGGACCTCGCTGCTGCTGCGGGTGTACGCGTGGATCGGCCTGCTCAAGGCCAACGGCGTGATCAACAACGTGTTGATGTGGCTCGGGGTGATCCACGAGCCCTTGACCATGCTGTACACGCCATTCGCCATGTACGTCGGCATCGTCTACTCATACCTGCCGTTCTTCATCCTGCCGCTGTACGCGAATCTCGAAAAAATGGATTGGCAACTGCTCGAAGCCGCCGAGGACCTGGGATGCCGCCCGTGGCAGGCCTTCTACAAGATCACCTTGCCCCTGTCGCGGAACGGCATCCTGGCGGGATCGATGCTGGTGTTCATTCCCGCGGTGGGTGAGTTCGTCATCCCTGCCTTGCTCGGTGGCCCGAATGCGTTGATGATCGGACGCGTTCTGTGGGATGAGTTCTTCTCGAATCGTGCCTGGCCGGTGGCGAGCGCGGTGGCGATCCTGCTGTTGATTCTGCTGGTGCCGTTCATGATGTGGTACCAGAGCGTGCAGGCGCGCGAGTCGGCGGGCGCACGATGAACTACCGGAGTTCATATTTCATCCTGACCTGCCTCGGACTCGGATTCGCCTTCTTGTACATCCCCATCTTGTCGATGGTGGTGTTTTCATTCAATGCCTCGAAGCTGGTGACCGTGTGGGATTCGGCCAACTCACCGACGCTCAAGTGGTACTACGCGCTGCTCAACAACGAGGAAATACTCG
>Ga0181537_10000868_pt1 | contig 28171 bp, 29 predicted proteins | sample PEATcosm2014_Bin_39_FD_119765 | JGI IMG/M metagenome (GOLD analysis project Ga0181537, IMG submission 119765) | Peatland microbial communities from MTU Mesocosm Facility, Houghton, MI, USA - PEATcosm2014_Bin23_10_metaG | ecosystem: Environmental > Terrestrial > Soil > Wetlands > Peat | place...
CGTTGTTTTCGCAAAGCTGTTCGTTGACCCTCGAGAGGATTTCGGCAGGCGGCGCGCCGCGCAGCGCTTCCATGCGCAGCAGCGTCATCGCCCGCGCCATGAACAGCGCGGCCGGCACCCCCTTGCCCGAGACGTCGCCGACGGCGACGAACAGCCGGTCGTCGCCGACGAAAAACGCGTCGTAAAAATCGCCGCCGATTTCCTTCGCCGGATCCATGCTCGCGTGCAGATCAACTTCGATGAGATCGGGAAACAGCGGAAAGCGCTTGGGCAGCATGCTGGACTGGATGCCGCCGGCAATTTTGAGCTCGCTTTGCAGGTGCTCGAAAGCCAGGCGCTCGCGCAGGCGCTCGACGATGGTTTCGTTGCTCTGGCGCATACGCGCCGCCAGCATGCGCATCAGGTTGCGCGCGACCCCGGCCACCGGGATCAGTTCGTCCCAGAACCGGTGCTCCGGCAGCAGCACCACCCGGCTCGGCGCCTCGGCGGTCACCCAGGCGGAAACCGGCCTGCCATCGATGATGGAGAGCTCGCCGATGCAGCCGCCCGGCTCGATCGGAATGAATTCCCTGGAGTCGCGCGCTTCGAGATGGATGCCGAGCTGGCCGGAGGCCAGCAGGAAAATGCTGTCGTTGGGCTTGCCGGGCTCGAGCAGGATGTCGCCCGGCGCGAGGTCGCGCGAATCGCAGCGCGCCATGATGGCCTCGACCCGGTGCCAGGGAATGCCGTTGAACAGGCGGTTGCCCAGGATGAAGCCGTTGTGCCGCCGTTCCGCCGCGCTACGGCGATCGCTGCCGTCCGCGGGATAGGCGTTTGACAGGCCGCCACGCCGGCGGTCGGGACCGCGTTCGTGTTGCAAGACTATCCTTTCGGCGCGGCGGGACCTGACGCCGGGTCCTTGAGCGGAGCCTTCATGGTGAACACGTTATGTTCCCCTTCGCGCCGGTACAGGCATTCGGCAGCCGTCATGCGGATGAGATGGATGCCAAGACCGCCGACCCTGGCGTCGTCGATGCCGTCCGGCGCGACCCGCGCCTCCACTTCGAGCGGATTGAACGCCCTGCCGTCGTCCTCGATCTCGAGCACGACGTCATTGCCGGCAATACCCAGCCGTATTTCGATTTCGCCCACGCGGCCGCCGGTGTAACCGTAACTCACGACATTGGTCACGGCTTCGTTGGCCATCAGGTCGACTTCAAAGCGCTGCTCGGACGAAATGCCGAGCGCGACCCCGGTCTCTTCCAGCCATCCGCTCATTTTGCGCAGGGCCAGAAAATCGTTGCGGATGGTGAGGGTATGTGTCATGCCGTGGCGGCGACCGCGGAAAGCGCGGCGTCGCGGTCCTGGAGCACGGGAATCACGGTGTCGACGCTCGCCATTTCCAGCACCTTGGCGATGCTCGGGTTGGGGCCGTACAGTACCATCTTGCCACCGCGCGCCTTGACTGCCTTGGCCGACAGCATGAGGGTGCGAATGCCGATCGAGGCGAGGAACTCCACCCCGGCCAGGTCGACCACGAAACGTCCGTTGTTGGCCGAGGTCATGGCCGAAAATTTGAGATCGATCTGCTGCGACCCCTGCACGTCCATGCGCCCTGCCAGCTTGAGTTCGACAATGCCGCCGTCGAGTTTTTCCATTTCGAGTTTCATGTTGCGAGTCTCCCGCCGGTCTAAAATCAACAAGGATGCCGCCAACCGCTGCAGGCGCGGGCCGGCTTCGGCGGCGCGCCATCGCCGGCTGCGGCACCGCGGGCAAATTATCGCGCATTTCCCGCCGATTTATCCGGCGAAAAGAGACCGTTAACACGCTTGACCCACCTGTGATTTGGCGGGACCATAGCCGCCCGCCGCCCCGCCCGCGGCGGCCAAAACGGCCTGGGGCGGCAAACCCGGAGTGCTGGTAAATGACTGAGACAACAGAGATTTCACTGGAAGGCGGCTGCGGTTGCAAGACCATTCGTTATCGCCTGACGAGCCGCCCGCTGTTCGTGCACTGCTGCCACTGCCGCTGGTGCCAGCGCGAAACCGGCGCTTCGTTCGCGCTCAACGCGCTGATCGAAACCGACCGCATCGAACTCATCTGCGGCACGCCGGACATGGTGGACACACCTTCGAACAGCGGCAAGGGGCAGAAAATCATGCGTTGCCCGGTCTGCCGTGTGGCGCTGTGGAGCCATTACGCGGGGGCGGGCAGCAAACTGAGTTTCGTTCGCGTTGGCACCCTCGACGAGCCCGACCGCCTGCCGCCGGACATCCACATCTTTACCTCGACGAAACAGCCCTGGGTGATGATTCCGCCCGGCACGCCGGTCATGCCGGAGTATTACAACAGCGCGGAATACTGGCCAGGGGAAAGCCTCGCGCGCAGGAAGGCCTTGTTCGGCTGACGCGAAGTCGCGTTGGCAATGCGGCGAATTACTCGATCGAGAAACTAACGGGTTCGGTGCCGAGGTCGGCGGCGGTGTGGCCGAAGCTGAATTGGCCGGGGCCGTGCAGCATGGTCTGCTCGCGCTTCAACAGGATCTCGGGCCTGCCATCCTGCGTAAGATAGGTCCCGTTGGTGCTCTCGTCGGCCAGGAAAAACTGGCCGCGGCGATATTCGATCCGGCAATGCACGCGCGAGGCCATTTTGTCGGCCGTCACCACGTCGTTGGCGGCGTCGCGTCCCAGTGCAGCGGATGGCTTCGCCGCGCCGAGGGTCAGGGTTTGTCCGGCGTGGCGCAAGGTGAGCGTCTGCGCGCGCGTGGCAGCCACCGGTGTGCGCTGGGCCATCGCAGTGGCGTCCTCGCTGTCGGCCCACATCACTTCGAAAATGCGGATTTCCTCCTGCTTGCCCTTGACCGCCATCGCATCGAGGTCGCGGGTGTCGGCGCGCAACAACGGCGACACGCAATCGACGGTCGGCCCGCTGGTGATGACCTGGCCGGCCTTGGCGATGCCGGCCATGCGCGCCGCGACGTTGACCGCGTCGCCAAAAAAATCCGCCGCCTCCTCGATCGCCGGCCCGAAGTGGAAACCCACCCTGATCGCCATCCGCGCATCCTGGCGTGGCGGCATCGCGGTCACGCGCTGCTGCATGCTGCTCGCCGCCAGCATGGCGGCGTCGGCCGAAGGCAGCACCGCCATGATTTCGTCGCCGATGGTCTTCACCACGCGGCCCTGGTGCGCCAGCACCGAACGCCGCACCTCGGCCAGCACCGACTCGATGGCGGCCAGCGCCTCGGCATCGCCGAGTTTTTCGTACAGGCGGGTACTGCCGCACACGTCGGCAAACAATACGGCGACAGGCTTTGCTGCGTTTTCCACACCGGCATTATAACGTCGCCGGCGGCTTGCCGCGCTGCAGCATCAACCTCGCTTGTAAGTAATCTTCTTCGTTCCGCCGTCGCAGCTGCCCACGACCCTGGCGTCTTTCGCTTCATCGTTGGCGACGATATCGAGCAGCGGGGCCTTGACGCCTTTTTCCCTGAGCTTGGCTTCGATCTCGGATTTCAGTTCTTCGCAGGGTTTTTTGGCCCAGGCCGGCGAGACTGCCAGAAACAAGCTTAATGCCAGAAGCAAATTTTTCATTACCGGTCCCTCCGCTTGTGTATTAAGGTATGCATTGAGGCAGTGCAATGGTCCCGTACTGTTGTGGCGGGAACGAGGCCGGGCATGGCGGATAGCCGAATCTTTGTGGCAAAAATATGACGGTCGCGCCGCAGGTGATGGCTGGGCGGATACTGGAAGCAAAGCGATGATGGATCCGACTCTTGGCAACGAAGCCACCATCTGGCTGAGAAAGCTGAAGGACGCGGCTTTCTCCAAGGTGCAACCGCCCGCGGTCCCTTCGCGGCCGGCGAAGGAGTTGCGTAAAACCGGTTATGCGGAAGAACAGGGCGACGGCAGTCTGCGTATTTCCGAATTCGGCTACCAGTACCTGAGAATGCTGGACCGGCACGACTGCACCTAGTTCTGCCTCCGCTCAGGACGCAGGTCCGCGCCTCTGCGTACCGCGGGCGGCGGTATCGCCGGGCAGCGGCACGAATTGTTCCGCGGCGATCGCCGATTTGCCGCCGTGCTTGACGCGATACATCAGGCCGTCGCACGCGGTCATCACGCCGTCCGCCGAAATTTCCGGACGGTTGAACGAACCGAGGCCGATGCTCGCGGTGACTTTCCACTGATGGCCGGCCATGCAGGCATCCAGTTCCTCCTTGACCCGTTCCAGGCACTGCGCGGCGATGTCATGGTGGGCGTCGGGCAGGAGGATCGCGAATTCGTCGCCGCCGATGCGCGCCAGCACGTCGGATCCCCGCAATGCGGACTTGATGGTTGCGGCGGCCTCCCGCAACAGCGCATCGCCTTCGTCGTGGCCGAACTCGTCGTTGACCAGCTTGAAATTATCCAGGTCCAGATAGGCAACGGCGAACGGCACGCCGGTGCGCCGGTTGCGCTTGAGCTCTACCTCCAGCGCATCGAAAAATGCCTTGCGGTTGGGCACGCCGGTCAAAAAATCGATGCGCGCGGTCTTTTGCTCGCGCTCGTATAACTTGCGCAGCGGCATGGTAAGCGCGACCACCAGCAGGAACGTAAACAGCCGGTTGCCGAGAATCACCGCAAAATAGAAAATCGTGATATTCGGATTTTGCAGTTGCGAAAAATTGATAACCTGCATCAGGAACGACATCAGTACGAAAGCCAGCCCCCACTGCATGCCAAGGTTCCAGCAGGCGAGGAGAATGACGAAAACATAGAGAAAGGTGAGATTGAGCTGCGGCGGCGTGACGTAGTCGAACGCCGCGATCAGCGCGAACAGTGCCACGCAGAGGGTGAGCGCTGCCCTGCGGTCGAGCGCAAACAACCTCTGCGCGAAGCGCTGCCAGCGCATGCCAGACCGGTATAACTGAGCCCTGCCCGGTACCCTCACCCGCCCCTCCTCCCCGCGCGCCGCGCTGTAGTGTCCGCGCAACGCAGCATGCACGAGCTTGCCAATAATCCCGCGCCTTTCTTGGTAATTTTACGCGGAGCGGGCGGCAGCTCGGACTCTAGTATCGCGCATTCCCGGGCGTCCGGGGAAACGGAATGACGTCGCGCACATTCGCAACGCCCGTCACGTAGGCGACAGTGCGCTCGAAGCCGAGGCCAAACCCGGCGTGGGGTACGCTGCCGTAGCGCCGCAGGTCGCGGTACCAGGCGTAATGCACGGCATCCATGCCGGCCGCCGCCATGCGGGAATCGAGCACGTCGAGCCGCTCCTCGCGCTGGCTGCCGCCGACGATTTCGCCGATTCCCGGCGCCAGCACGTCCATCGCCGCCACGGTCTTGCCGTCGTCGTTAAGCCGCATGTAGAAAGCCTTGATCTCCTTCGGATAATTCATCAGGACCACGGGCTTGCCGACGTGCTTTTCCGTAATGTAGCGCTCGTGCTCGGATTGCAGGTCGATACCCCAATGCACCGGAAATTCGAACTTCTGTTTGGCCGACTCGAGAATGCGCATCGCTTCGGTATATTCCATGCGCTCGAACGCTGACTCGACAATCCCTGTGAGTTTCGCAATCAAGCCTTGTTCCACGCGTTCTTCGAAAAATGCCATGTCGTCGGCGCGCTCGTTCAGCACCGCCCTGAAAATGTGTTTCAACAGCGCCTCGGCCAGCGTCGCGTTGTCGGAAAGGTCGGCGAACGCGATTTCGGGCTCGATCATCCAGAACTCGGCAAGATGGCGGCTGGTGTTGGAATTCTCGGCGCGAAACGTGGGGCCGAAGGTATAGACCTTGGTCAGCGCCAGGCAATAGGCTTCGACGTTGAGCTGCCCCGACACCGTCAGAAAGGTCTCACGGCCAAAAAAGTCCTGCGCAAAATCGACTTTGCCCTCCGGCGTGCGCGGCAGGTTCGCAAGATCCAGCGTGGACACGCGAAACATTTCGCCGGCACCCTCCGCGTCAGAGGCGGTGATGATCGGGGTGTTGACCCAGAGGAAGCCGTGCTGGTGGAAGAAACCGTGGATCGCCTGCGCGACGGTGTGGCGCACCCGGGTCAGGGCGCCGATCACGTTGGTGCGCGGCCGCAAATGCGCGACTTCGCGCAGGAACTCGAAGCTATGCGGCTTGGGCTGGATCGGGTAGGAATCCGGATCCTCGATCCAGCCTATTACGCGAATGCTGGCTGCCTGCATCTCGAACGGCTGGCCCTTGGCGGGCGACGGCACGATGAGACCGGTCGCTTCCACCGCGCAACCCGCGGTCAGGCGCTGCACCTCCTCCGCATAATTAGGCAGCGTGTTCGGCGCCACCACCTGTACCGGGTGGAAGCCGGAACCGTCGGACACGTTGACGAACGAAATGCCGGCTTTCGAATCGCGGCGCGTGCGCACCCAGCCCTTGACGGTCACGGGTGCATCCTTGGGTGCGCTGCCGGCAAGAATGGCGGCGCAGGTGAGAACGGTCATGGGGATTCCAGAAAATGGATGTCGGAAAATATCGCGCCGGCGGCGGCGCGCCGCAGCGTGCGGGTTGGTTGTTCTCCGCACGCCGGAGTGGGCGGCAGCCGGTATTCTATCCGCAGATGGTCCACGGCGAAACCCGTGCCGGACAATTCCGGGAGTAGACCGAACGTCAGGTAACGCTTACCTGACAGTCACCCGCGGTGGTCCTGCACGCATGGTCCCGATTGTCGCCGCCCGCGCAAAGCCCTCGCGATGAAAGATCGCCAGCACCTCGTCTGCCTGTTGCGGCGCGACGGACACCAACAAGCCACCGCTGGTCTGCGGGTCGGTCAGCATCGCTTTCTGCGCGCCGGAAATTTCCGGCGCAAGATCGACCTCGCTGCCGTAAGCCTCCCAGTTGCGCCCGGATGCGCCGGTGACGAGGCCGGCGCCCGCCATGTTTTCGACATTGCTCAACAGCGGGACCTCGCGCATCGCGAGCGAGGCGCCCAGCCCGGCGCCGCGGCAGAGCTCCAGCAGATGGCCAAGCAATCCGAATCCGGTGACGTCGGTCAGCGCGTGTACACCGGATAAATCGGCCAGCGCGCGGCCCGGCGTGTTGAGCTGCGTGGCGGTCGCGATGAGTTCCTGGTAAGCGCCGCCCTCGATGCGATCTTTCTTCAACGCCGCCGACAGAATTCCCACGCCCAGGGGCTTGCCGAGGATCAGCACGTCGCCCGCCTTGGCGCCGCTGTTCTTTTTGACTTTGTCGGGATGGACCAGTCCCATCACCACCAGGCCGTAAATCGGCTCGACCGAGTCGATGGTATGGCCGCCGGCCACCGGAATTCCCGCGGCTGCGCAAACCGCCTCGCCGCCGCGAAGAATCTGCCCTATCACCTCGACGGGCAGGCGATCCAGCGGCATGCCCACCAGCGCCAATGCCATGATCGGGGTGCCGCCCATTGCGTACACGTCGGAAATCGCGTTGGTCGCGGCGATGCGTCCGAAATCGTACGGATCGTCGACAATGGGCATGAAAAAATCGGTTGTCGCAATCAGCGCCTGCCGGTCGTTCAACCGGTATACGGCCGCGTCGTCGCTGGTTTCGATGCCGACCATCAATTCCGCCGGCACCGGAAATCCGGCGGAGTTCTTCAGGATTGCCGCCAGCACGCCGGGCGCGATCTTGCAGCCGCATCCGCCGCCGTGCGAAAACGACGTGAGTTTGAGCTTCGGCGCTTCCGGTGCATTCATGGCGGTTTTGCCTGGACGGTAAGGCAGGAGTGCGACAGTTTAATCGCATCCGGCGGGCGCCCGCTACCGCGTACCGGCAAGTTGAGAGAGAATGACGCCGATCCCCGTACGCCTACCCTTTGAGGAAGCGAAATGAAACGAAAATTGCGGCCGCTCCTGGCCTGTGTCTGCATGGCCCTGATAACCGCGGTGGCGGCGGCCGACGACAAGCGCCCGATTACCGAGCTGGACCTGTTCCAGTTCCGCTGGATCGGCGACCCGCAGATCACGAATGACGGCGCGCAAGCCGCGTTTGTCGAGATCACGGTCGACGACAAGCGCGCCGACTATGAAACGGCGATCTGGGCAGTGCCGACGGGCGGTGGCGACGCACGCCGGCTGACCGCCGGCAAACGCGACTCCTCGCCGCGCTGGTCGCCCGACGGCAAGTACCTGGCCTTCCTGCGCGCGATCGAGAAGGACGGCAAGCCGCAGCCGGCGCAGCTTTACGTGCTGGCGATGCAGGGCGGCGAGCCCTGGCAGCTCACGCACCAGCCCGAGGGCGTGTCGCAGCCCGCCTGGTCCGCCGACGGCAGGGCCATCGCTTTCTTGAGCAAAGCCAACCCGCAGGATCTCGCGATAGCGGCGTGCGAAAGCGCCAAGGACACCGACAAGGCCAAGTGCAGGCCGCTGCGCGACACCGACGTCAAAGTCATCACGCGCGCGCACTACCGCCTCAACAACGTGGGCTACCTCGACTTTTCCCGCCCCAGCCATATCTGGAGCATCGCTTTCAGTCCCGATCAGCAAGCGAAGGCCGAAGCCATCCAGCTCACGCGTGGCGAATTTCAGGAAGGGAATATCGTCTGGGCGCCGGACGGATCGCGGATTTTTTTCCTGTCGGACCGCGATAACGAGCCGTATTACGCGCTGGCCAAGACGTCGATTTACGCGGTGCCGGCAAGCGGCGGCGAGCCCGCCGAAATTGCGCGTTTTGACGGCCAGGCCAACGCGCTGTCGGTCAGCCCACAGGGAAACCGACTGGCGTTTGTCGGCAACCTGAGCGCACCGGTGCAATCGCACAAGAAAAACGATTTGTGGCTGTTGGATGTCGCAAACGGCGCAACGCCGCACAACCTCACCGCGAAATACGATTGGGAGTGGGGCGGCGGCATCATCGGCGACCAGGAACCGCCGCGCGCGGCCGGCAACGAACGGCCGGTATGGAGCGCCGACGGCACCGGCATCATGCTGGTCGCGGCGCGCGAGGGCCGCGCCAATGTCGAGCGCGTCGACGCCGCCAGCGGCGCGGTCACCGATGTCACCAGCGGCGATCAGGCAGTCATCAATTTTGCGTCCAACGGCAGCCAGGTCGTCGCCGACATATCGACTACCACCAGCCTCAACGAGCTGTATCTTGCCGGCGGTGGCGCGGCGAAACGCCTCACGGCTGTCAACGACAGGCTGTTTGCCGCGCTGAAGCTGTCGCCGCCGCAGGAAATCCGGTATCCCAGCTTCGACGGCCGCAAGATTCATGCGCTGATCCAGCTGCCGCCGGACTTCGATCCGAAAAAGAAATATCCGCTGATTCTCAACATCCATGGCGGTCCGCACGCCGCCTACGGGCATTTGTTCTTTCACGAAATGCAGTGGATGGCGGCCAAGGGCTACGTCGTGCTCTACCCCAATCCGCGCGGCAGCACCTCGTTCGGCGAAGGCTTCGCCAACATCATCCAGTACCGCTATCCCGGGGACGATTACCGCGACCTGATGGCGGGGATCGACGAAATGCTCCGCCGCGGCTATGTCGACGACAAACACATGGGCGTGACCGGCGGCAGCGGTGGCGGCTTGTTGACCAACTGGGTGATCGGCCATACCGACCGCTTCGCCGCCGCGGTGTCGCAACGCGACATTGCCGACTGGGCGGCGTGGTGGTACGCCGACGACTTTCTCCTGTTCCATCCGATGTGGTTCAAAAAACCGCCGTTCGAGGACCCGGCGGATTATCGCGAGCGCTCGCCCATCACTTACATCGGACGGGTCAAGACCCCGACCATGTTCATCCTCGGCGACAGCGATTCGCGCACGCCGCCCGAAACCGGCGGCGACGAAATGTTCCGCGCGCTGAAGTACCGCAAGGTGCCCACCGTGATGGTGCGCTTCCCCGGCGAATCGCACGAGCTGTCACGCTCCGGCAAGCCCTGGCACCGGGTGGAGCGCCTGCAGCACATCGTCAACTGGTTCGACCTCTACCTGCAGGGCAAAAAAACCAACGAATACGACCTGGTGCCGGCGGCGGCGCCCGATTTGCGGGCGCCCGCGCAACGTTGAGAGCAGGCGCGAGCCATGGTTGATGCAATCAAGATCGACGAAAACCGGCGCCAGCAGACGTTTCCCGTGCTGGCGGAAACCGAGATCGCGCGCATCCGCCGTTTCGGCAGCATCAGGCATTATAAAAAAGGCGAGCGCCTGTTCGCAGTCGGCGAGCCCGGCCCCGGAATGTTCGTCATCCTGAAAGGGACGGTGGCGTTGAGCCTGCGCGACGGCCTGGGCCACGTGGTGCCCATGATTAAGGAAGGTCCTGGGCAATTCCTGGGCGAAGTCGGCCAGCTTTCGGGACGGCTGGCGCTGTCGGATGCACACGCCGAGGAAGACCTGGAAGTCATCCTGGTGCCGCCTGCGCAACTGCGCGCACTGCTGATTGCCGAAGCCGACCTCGGCGAGCGCATCGTGCGCGCGCTGATCCTGCGCCGCGTGGCGCTGATCGAATCCGGCGTCAGCGGTCCGGTGCTCATCGGCGCGCCGGCGTCGCGCGAAATGCTGGGGCTGGAAAATTTCCTCAGGCGCAACGGCTACCCGTTTCACACCGTGGACCCGGCGCAGGACGCGGAAGGCGCCGCCCTGCTCGAGCAATACGGAACGCCGGCTTCGCAACCCTTGGTCGTGTGCGCCGACGGTTCGGTCCTGGTGAACCCCGGCGAGGATGTGCTGGCGCGCTGCCTCGGCATGTCGGATGCCGAGGTGCACGACGAGCTGCACGACGTCGCGGTCATCGGCGCCGGACCTGCCGGGCTCGCGACCGCGGTATACGCGGCGTCGGAGGGCCTGCACGTGGTGATTCTCGATTGCCGCGCTTTCGGCGGGCAGGCCGGCGCCAGCGCCAGGATCGAAAATTACCTTGGTTTTCCCACCGGAATTTCCGGGCAGGCGCTGGCCGGCCGCGCCTACGTGCAGGCGCTCAAGTTCGGCGCCGAAATGCTGATCCCTTCCGAAGTCGCGGCGCTCGATTGCGGCGGCTCCAGCCGCAGCGGCGAGCTGGCGCTGACTCTCAAGGATGGACGCCGGCTGCGCAGCCGCACCGTGGTCATCGCCAGCGGTGCGCGTTACCGCCGGCCCGGGCTCGCGCGTCTTGGCGAATTCGAAGGCCGCGGCGTCTGGTACTGGGCCTCGCCGCTGGAAGCGAAATTGTGCGCGGGCGAGGAAATTGCGCTGGTGGGCGGCGGCAACTCAGCGGGCCAGGCCGCAGTGTTCCTGGCGCGGCACGCGCGCAAGGTATGGATGCTGGTGCGCGGTGCCAGCCTCGCCGCCAGCATGTCGCAATACCTCATCGATCGCATCAAGTCCGCCGACAACATCGAGCTGCGCTTCAACACCGAAATCACGCAACTGCACGGCGAGCCCGGCCACAATCTTGCGGCCATCACCTGGCGCGACAAGAAACAAGGCGTCGAGCAGCAAAGCCCGGTGCGCAACGTGTTCCTGTTCGTCGGCGCCGACCCCGAGACCAAGTGGCTCGAGCGCTGCGAAGTCGCGCGCGACGCGCAGGGCTTCGTCGTCACCGGCACCGATGTGGCGGCGCGCGCGGACGGGCGCCAGCCGGCGCCGCTCGAAACTTCGGTGCCCGGCGTGTTCGCGGTCGGCGACGTGCGCTGCGGCTCGGTCAAGCGCGTGGGTGGCGCGATCGGCGAAGGCGCCGCGGCGGTAGCCCAGATCCACCAGCATCTGTCGCAGACGACTACCACCGCCTGAGCGAGGGAGCAGCCACCATGTCGATCAAGCCGTGCAGCCATGTACCCGCCAAGCCCGCCTCACCCACCTCGCGCGGCTGCGAGGAATGTCTCAAAATGGGCGATACCTGGGTGCATCTGCGCCTGTGCCTGCACTGCGGCCACGTCGGCTGCTGCGACGATTCGAAAAACCGGCACGCCACCAAACACCACGCGAGCACCGGCCACGCCGTGATCCAGTCGCTGGAACCGGGCGAGGACTGGCGATGGTGTTACGAGGACCGACGCCAGGTGGGTTAGCGCACCCGCCCAGAAAACCGGATTTCGGCGTATCCGAACGAGGCCCCGGCCGGCAGGGGCTTTCGAGTAAAATGGCGCGCATGCGCAAGACCGGAGACCTGGTGACCGACGCATGGTAAGCCCTCAGGATCGCAGCTTCGTCAGCAGCGTCGTTTTCCTGGAGATCGTCGAATTCGCGAAGAAGCCGGTCGCCGCACAGATCGCGCTGAAGGAGCGGTTCAACGCCCTGCTGACGGCGGCGCTGTCCGGTATCAAGCCGGAAAATCGTATCGTGCTCGACGCCAACGAAGGCGCCGCCGTGAGCTTCGTCGGCGACCCCGAGGACGCGCTGCAGGCCGCAATGTATTTGCGCGACGCCATGGCGGCGGCGCCGGAAGAGCCGAAGCTCGTGGCGCGCATCGGCATCAACATCGGCGCGGTCAAGCTGGTGCGCGACGCGCACGGCGTGCCCAACATCGTCGGCGACGGCATCGACGTCGCGCACCGCGTAATGAGTTTTGCCGAACCGGGGCAACTGCTGGCGTCGCGCGCGTTCTACGAGCTGGTGTCGGTGCTGTCCCAGCAGTACGCGCAGTTGTTCCAGTTCGAGGGCTCGCGAACCGATCACAATATTCGCGAGCACCAGCTCTACAAGGTCGGCATTCCTGGCCAGGACTTGCGCGCGAGCGTGAAGCGCGCGCCGCCGGCGGACGCGAGGCGCCGGCAGCAGGTGTGGCTCGCCGCGATCGTGCTGGCGGCTGCCGTGCTCGCGCTGGCGATCGGCGTGCGCGCCTACCGCAGCCGCACGCCTCCGCCCCCGGTTCCCGAAGCTGCGCCTGCGGTCCAAGCGCCAGCTTCCGCGGTTCCCGCTCCAGCGCCTGCCGGTGCCGCCCCAGCTCCTGGCGAAGCGCCGGCCAAAGCGGTAAAAAAGCTCGTCAAACCCAAGCCCGCCGCCAATCCTGCACCGGCTGCGGCCGCTCCCGCCGCCGCCCCGCCGCCGGCCCCGGCCGCGGCAGCCGCCCCCGGCTCGATCGGCTTCGCCATCACGCCCTGGGGTGAAATCTACGTCGATGGCGTCAAACGCGGCGTCAGCCCACCCCTGGCCCAGGTGCAAATTGCGCCCGGCAAGCATACTATCGAGGTCCGCAACACCGGGTTCCCGAGCTATAACACCTCGGTCGAGGTAACATCGGGCAGCCAGGCCAAGATCAGGTATAAATTCCAGTAATAGCGGGGGGGAACACATGAGATCGTCACAATGGGTGGCATGGGGAGCCATTGCAGTACTCGCGGCAGTGTTGGCGGGTTGCGCATTGGGTACCGTGGGGCAGGCCAAGGGCAAGGCGGACCAAAGCCTGGCCACCGGCGTGCAGCAGTACGAAGACGGCAGTTACGCGGACGCCGCGAAGAACCTGCAGGCGGCGCTCGACACCGGACTGCTGGAAAAGCCGGACCAGGTGAGGGCGCACAAGTACCTCGCCTTCATCGCCTGCGTGTCCGACCGCGACAAGCAGTGCCGCGCCGAATTCCTGATCGCACTGCAAATCGACCCCAACTTCGACCTCAAGCCCGCGGAAGCCGGACACCCGATCTGGGGGCCGGTGTTCCGCAGCGTCAAGTCGGCCAAGTAGGACGCGCCGGCGGCACCGCGCTGAACGATGGCAGCAACGGACAAACTTGGCCGCTATGAAATAATCGGCGTGCTCGGCCAGGGAGCGATGGGCGTAGTGTACAAGGCGCGCGATCCGTTGCTGGATCGCATCGTCGCCATCAAGACCATCAACATGGCGCTCGAGCAGGAGGAGATGGCCGAGTACAAGGCGCGTTTCGAGCAGGAGGCGCGGGCCGCGGGCGGCCTCAACCACCCGAACGTCATCACCATCTACGATATTGCCAGCAGCGGCGACATCGCCTACATGGCGATGGAATTTCTCGAAGGCCGCGAGCTTCGGACCTTGCTGGTGAGCGGCCGGCCGCTGCCGGTGGCGCAGGCAATCGACATCGCGGCGCAGGTCGCGGACGGCTTGTCATACGCGCATGACAAGCAGATTGTGCATCGCGACATCAAGCCCGCGAACATCATGATCCTGCAGGACGGCCGCGCCAAGATCACGGATTTCGGCATCGCCCGCATGCGTTCCTCGCAGGTCAAGACCGAGACCGGCATGGTGCTGGGTTCGCCCAAGTACATGTCGCCGGAGCAGGTCATGGGGCAGCGCGCGGATGGGCGCTCGGACATTTTTTCGCTGGGCGTCATGCTGTACGAGATGCTCACCGGCGCGTCGCCTTTCTCCGGCGACTCGATCACGGCCCTGATGTTCCAGACCCTGAACACGATTCCCGCCGCGCCGCGCGCGATGAATCCGGAAGTGCCGGAAATGCTGAACTTCGTGGTGGCGAAAGCGCTCGCCAAGAAACTGGACGAGCGCTATCAAAACACGGTCGACCTCGCCGCCGACCTGCGCGAGTGCGCGAAGCAACTGGGCGCGGCGGCGGCAAGGCCCGCGGCGAAGCCCGCGCCGGTTTCTGCGGCCGATCTGGCACGCGAGGAAGCGAAGACGCAGGTATTGAATATGCTCAATACCGGCCCGCATCCGCGCCAGGCCGAAACGGATGAGACGGGCGAAGAGCCGCCGCCGGCGCGCGGCGTATCGAGCGCTTTCGATTCCTACGAAGCGACGCTGAAAATCGCGAGCCAGACCGGCATGCTGGGCGAACTCGGGGAATTCGCCAAGACCCAGAAAATCGCACGGCCGGCGGCAGAGGATACGGCGGCGGGCAGCGGGCAGCACGCGGCGCTGGCGCCGCGCGCCCAGGCAGCCGCTGCCGCGCTCGGCCTGAGCCCGCGGGAATTATGGGGCGTCGGCGGCCTGATCGCGGTCACCCTGCTGATCGCGGTTGCCATTATTTTCATCTGATGCGAAAGAGCCAAATGCGGATTGCCAGGCGCATCGTCATCTCGATGACGACGTGCTGGCTGCTTGGTGCGGCGGCAGCGGCGCATGCCGACTGGCCCGACCATGCGATTCGCTTCATCGTGCCGTTCGGCGCGGGCGGCGCCAATGACCTCATTGCGCGGGTAGCCGCCGACGGCGTAGCGTCGCGGCTCAAGCAGCCGATCATCATCGAGAACCGGCCCGGCGCGGGGACCATGGTCGGCGCCGAGTATGTCGCGAGATCGAAGCCCGATGGCTATACCTTCCTGATCGGCTCGTCCGGTGTGGTCACCAACAGCCTGCTGCACGCGAAAATGCCTTACGCCGACGGCGACCTGGTGCCGGTCGGCATGATCGCGGTCGCACCTTCGGTGATCATCGTGAATCCCAGCGTACCGGCCAGCAATCTCAAGGAGTTCATTGCCTACGCCAAGGCCCAAGGCACCGGTGGCATTAATTTCTCGACCGCCGGCACCGGCAGCACACCGCACTTCGTTGCGGAAATGCTGAAAGAGGCCGCCGGTATCGAATTCACCATTATCCCGTTCAAGAGCGGGCAGGACAGTGTCAACGCAGTGATTGGCAACAACGTCCCGGCGACTTCGGAAGCAAGCATCGTCGTCATCCCGCAGATCAAAGGCGGCAAGGTGAAGGCGATCGCCGACACTTATACCCGGCGCATTTCTGCGCTGCCGGAACTCAAGACGGCAGCCGAACAGGGCTATCCGGGAATCAACATCGGCCACTGGGCGGGTCTGTACGCCCCCAAGGGCACGCCGCCGGCCATTATCGACAGGATGAATCGTGAGCTGCAGGCTGCGCTCAACAGCAAACAGACCATCGACCGCCTGGTGCCGCAGGGCATCGAGCCCGCGGGCGGCAGTGTGCAGGAGTTCGTGAAGTTCATCGAGGCCGAGCGTGCCCGGCTCGGCGCGCTGGCGAAGAAAGCCGGCATGCGCGAAGACTGAACGGACAGGGCGCGATCGCGCCCTGTCCGCAGCCGCAATCTCAGTGTAATATCGGCGGCACGCCGCATCATTGCGGCGCAAACGGTGGAAGGCGCAGCATGGTACGCAGTTTCTGGCGATCGGCGATGCGGCTTCACGCGGCTCGATGCCAGGCCATGGCTTTGCTGCTGCTGGTTGCGGCAGGCGCGCACGGCGAAACCCCGAGCTACATCGGCAGCACCAGCTATGCCGTCGGTGCACAGCCCGGCGGGCTGGTCGCGGCCGACCTGAACGGCGACGGTGTTCTCGATCTGGTCTCCTCAAACACGCGCGGCAACAGCATATCGGTCTTGCTCGGCAACGGCGACGGCACCTTCAGGACCCACGTCGATTATGCGGTGGGCACCGCGCCGACCCAGATGGTGATCGCCGATTTCAACAACGACGGCATCCCCGATATCGCGGTGGTGAATACCGGAAGCTTCAATATCTCGGTCCTGCTCGGCCGCGGCGACGGCAGCTTTCGCCCCGCGCAGAACGCATCGGTGGCGCCGCACCCGCCCTCCGGCATGACGGTCGCGGATTTCAATGGCGACCATTTCCTCGACATCGCGGTGGCGAGCGGCAATCAGGCGGTATCGTTTTTGCGCGGCGACGGCAACGGCAATTTCGACCAGTACACGGATTTCTTCGCAGTGACTCTTACCAATCCCCTGTTCATTTACCAGGTGGCCGCGGCGGACTTCAACAACGATCATTTGATCGACGTGGCAACGCTCAACCAGTCGCAAAACTCGGTCACGCTGCTCCTCAACGACGGCGCCGGCAGCTACAACGTGGGCAATACCTACGGCGTGTTCGGCGATCTGCCGGTTGCGCTGATCGCCGTCGACCTCAATTTCGATTCCAGGCCCGACCTGGTGGCGGCGTCGGTGGGAGGCGGGATCACCGTGCTGATCGCCGACGGCGACGGCACCTTCGCCGTGCCGGTGAGCATTCCCGTTGCCGGCAGCATCGGCGGCATGATCGTCACCGACGTGACCAACGACGGCATTCCCGACATCGTAGTGGCGAACACCGATTACGTCAGCGGCAACGGCAGCATCACCGTGTTCGCGGGCAAGGGCGACGGCAGCTTTGCGCAGGGGGTATCGTATCCATCGCAAACCTCGCAAACCGGAATCGCCGTCGGCGATTTCAACGGCGATGGCCATGCGGACGTCGCGGTGGCAAACAGCGTCACCAGCAACGCCGCGGTCTATCTCAATAACGTCATCACGCCCCAGGCCGGCACCTGGTGGAATCCTGCCCAGGGCGGTCGCGGCTTCACCATCGAAAAACAGGGCGACAACATCTTCATGGCCGCCTACCTCTACGACGCATCGGGACGGTCCACCTGGTATGGCGCCGGCCCGTCGCCGATGAGCGGCCCGACCTTCACCGCGCCTCTTTCCGCTTTCGCCAACGGGCAGACGCTGACCGGCCCTTACCAGATGCCGGTGCCGACCGCGTCCCCCGGCAACATCTCGATCACGTTTTCCGACGCCAGCCATGCGAGCCTCACCTGGCCCGGCGGCACCATGCCGATACAGCGCTACGAATTTGAGCCGAACGGGCTGAAGTCGCCGCTCAACGCAACGGTGCCGCAAACCGGCTGGTGGTTGAACCCTGCCGAAGCCGGCCGCGGCTATTCGGTGGAAATCCAGGACGGCTACGCCTTTATCGCAACTTTCATGTACGACGCATCCGGCAATCCGGTTTGGTATCTGACCGGGCCCGGGCCGATCACGCCGAATACCTATCAGGGCAGCTGGACCAGTTACACGGGCGGCCAGACGCTCACCGGCCCTTATCAATCGCCGACCGGCGCCAGCAACGCAGGCAACGTGGTGATCCAGTTCTCGTCGCCCACCACCGGCGTATTGACGTTGCCTAACGGAAACCAGATTCCGATTCAGCGCTACCTATTTTGAGTTACCGGCTTCGCGCAAGCGCCGGAAGCGCTGCCCATAGCAAGCAATAATTCACCTCCATGCGCAACAAACCCTGCCTTACGCTCGAAGACGCGAAAACCATCGCCGCCGCCGCCGAAGCCGAGGCGCGCAAGCACGGCTGGAACGTCACCATCGCAGTGCTCGACGACGGCGGCCACCTGCTTTACCTGCAGCGTATGGACGGCACACCGCCCTCGACCGCGGAAATCGCGACGCACAAGGGGCGCAGCGCCGCATTGGCGCGACGCTCGACCAAGGCAATGGAAGATCGCATCATCAACGGCCGGGTCGCCCTGATCAAAATGCCGGGCATGCTGCCGGTGCAGGGCGGCGAGCCGATCATGGCGGGAGGCGAATGCGTGGGGGCGGTCGGCGTCAGCGGCGTGCAATCGCACGACGACGCGCAAATCGCGCTCGCCGGCATCGCTGCACTGAAGACAGGCTGATGGGGATCACTCGCGAGCACTGCGCCGGCCTCGACGCCGCCGACGCGCTCGCATCCGCCCGCGACCGTTTCATTCTGCCGGCCGGCGTAATCTATCTCGACGGCAATTCGCTGGGCCCATTGGCAAAAAGCGTGGCGCCGCGCCTGCGACAGGCGGTCGAACAGGAATGGGGAGACGGCCTGATCCGTTCCTGGAACGACGCGGGCTGGATCGACGCGCCGCGGCGCGTGGCGCGGCGCATCGCACCGCTGATCGGCGCGGACGCCGACGAGGTGATCGTCGCCGATTCGACCTCGGTCAACCTGTTCAAGCTGCTGGCCGCTGCCTTGCGATTGAAGCCTGCCCGCCGCGTGATCCTGACCGAGGCTGACAATTTCCCGACTGATCTTTACATCATGCAAGGTATCGCCGATCTCAGCGGCGCCGAAGTCCGCTACGCAGGACCGGAACCGGGTGCGTTGATGGCGGCGCTCGACGGCGATGTCGCCGTGCTGGCGCTTACCCACGTGAACTACAAGAGCGGGCTGATTCATCCGATGCGTGAGCTCAGCGCGGCTGCGCACGCGGCCGGTGCGCTCGCCTTGTGGGACCTCTCGCACAGCGCAGGCTCGGTGGAACTGGATGTGGCGCAAGACGGCGCCGACCTCGCCGCCGGATGCGGTTACAAATATCTCAACGGCGGCCCGGGCGCGCCGGCTTACGCTTACGTCGCCAAACGGCACCAGGCGCAATTGCGCCAGCCGCTTAGCGGCTGGTTCGGCCATGCCCAGCCCTTTGCGTTTGCGCGCGACTTCGAGCCGGCGGCGGGCATGCAACGCATGTTAAGCGGCACCCCGCCGGTGCTGGCACTCATCGCGCTCGAAGCCGCGCTCGAGGCGTTCGACGGCATCGACCTGGCGGCGCTGCGCCGCAAAGGACGGGCGCTCGGCGATCTGTTCATCGCGCTGGTTGACGAAAAACTCGCGGACACGGCCGTCAGAGTCGCGTCACCGCGCGATGCCGTGGTGCGCGGCAGCCAGGTGTCGCTCAGCCACGCGCAGGGTTACGCCGTGATGCAGGCGCTGATCGCGCGCGGCGTGATCGGCGATTTTCGCGCGCCCGACCTCATGCGCTTCGGATTCGCCCCGCTCTACCTGCGTTACGTGGATATTTTCGACACCGTGGATGCGCTGGCCGGCGTGCTCGCCGGCGGCGAGTGGATGCGGCCGGAGTTCAGCGCGCGCAAGGCTGCGACCTGAGGCGCGGGCAGTCACCGACCGGTAGCGCTGCGCCTGTGCCGGCGTGAACCAGTGCGCCTAGCGCGGGCGGCTTGCCTCCAGCGCCGGGTAAGGCGGCTTCGACCCCGGATCGGCGGTCACGTTGACGATGACGAGCTCGACGTCGGGAACGCGCTTCGCCATGACTTCCAGCGCATGCGCCTGGTTCGCCCGCTTGACGCAGCCTTCGATAAATACGAAGCGGCGCTGCACCGTGATCCACAGTGCGCTGCCGGCAAATGCCCTCGACTTGGCGAAACGGTTTGCCAGGTCTTGCGCGATGTCCGCGTCGTAAAGATAGGAATTGGGTTTCTTGCACTCGCCCGCGAGCCAGCAGCGGGTTCCGCGCTCGGCGCGCGAATGCTCCTGTGTTCGCATCTCCGCCTTGGTCAGCCGGGGGCCGAGCGGAACCGGGCAGCCCGGAAATCCCTGCCGCACCTGCATGAAAGGGTCGTTGAACCAGTTGCCGAGTTCGTCGTCAGCGGGAATCAAGGCAGCTGCCGCAATCGGCCACAGCAGCGCCGCCGCCAGCAGCTTGCTTATCGCCCTCGCGATGGGTTGAAACACGCCGCTTACCCGTGTTTGAAACTGCTGCCTGCGAGTGCCCCCGCTCAACTCAGCAATTGTCCGCCATCCACCGCGATGGTCTGGCCGGTGATCCAGCTCGCGGCGTCGCTGGCAAGGAACAGCGCAAGGTTCGCGACTTCTTCGGGCGTACCGAGACGGTCGAACGGGATGCCGGCCATGATCGCGTTGTAGAGCTTGGGGTCCTCGGTCTTGCGTTTCTCCCAGGTACCGCCGGGGAATTCGATCGAACCCGGCGCGATACAGTTCACCCGGATGCGCTGCTTGGCCAGCGCCAGAGCCTGGGTCTTGGTGTACTGGAACAGCGCTGCCTTCACCGCGCCGTAGGGTGGCGTGCGCGGCGATGCCACGGCGCCGGAGATCGAAGAAATGTGGATAATCGAGCCGCCGCGCTTCGACAGGAACGGCAGCGCGGTCTGCGAGGCCCGTACTGAGGCCATGAGGTCTACGTTTACGCTCGCCGCCCAGCCCGCCTCGTCGTCGCTCACGCCAAAGCCGGACGCGTTGTTTACCAGCACGTCGACGCCACCCAGCGCTGCCGCCGCTTCCTCGATGTAGCGCACCACCGCCGGACCGTCTGCCAGGTCGCAGGTGGCGGCGTGAACCTTGTTGCCGAAAAACGCGAGCTCGGCCTTGGTCGCGTTGAGCGCCTGTTTGCTGCGCGCGCAGATCGAGACATTGGCGCCGGCTTCGGCGAAGGCCAGTGCGATCGCACGTCCGATGCCGCGCGAACCGCCGCAGACGATGGCGGAACGCGCATGGAGTTCGATTTTCATGTTGGAAGCCCTTCGATATGAACGACGACGGCGCTCCGCGTGTTCCGACCGCGCAGCGCTGCGTATGTTACACCGGCACTGCCGTTCGCGAACGGCGGGCGCCCGGTTGCGCCAGACCATAGGCGGTGGCGGATGGCCAGCGGCCGGCGATATATGATAAAACGCAGGCGAAGAGTAAATTTGCGGATTGATACGCGCTGCGTTTGGCGCGTAATTTTTACCAGCAGCGCTTAAAACGCTGCTGGAGGCATGGCGGGCAAGCGCATTTTTCCCAGTAAATTCATCGTGCTTCACGGTGCCGCAACTGGTTTGCTCCTTGCTTCGTTCAATGTACCGACTCACGTGGGCAGTTCCGGCCCGCTTTCATTACCGGAGGAAAAAATGAAACGAACCCTGCTACTTGCCGCCTGCGCGGCGCTGTGCGCCGGCTGCGCCAGCATGAACGTTGACCGGGCCTCGGCCACCGCCTTCGTGTACCCCGCGAGCGGATCGGGCGTCAAAGGGACGGTGAGCTTCATGCAAATCGGTCACGACGTCACCGTCAGCGGCGAGATCTCGGGCCTGACTCCGGGCCCGCATGGTTTCCACGTCCACGACAAAGGCGATTGCAGCGCCGCGGACGCATCGAGCGCGGGCGGCCACTTCAATCCCACCGGCGCGCATCACGGCGGTCCGCAAAGCGCGTCGCATCACGCGGGTGACCTGGGCAATATCACGGCCAACGATTACGGAATCGCCAATGTGTCGGTGGTGGTGCAAGGTATTTCCGTCAAAAAGGACGAAACCAATAACATAATCGGCCGCGGCCTCGTGGTGCATGCCAAGGCCGACGACGAAGCATCCGACCCTGCCGGCAATTCCGGCGCGCGTGTGGGCTGCGGCGTGATCCAGCCTTGAACCGGGTTCACCGGGCAGAGGCCCTCAGGCGGAGAACGTTGCGATGATCAGGAAACTGCCGTCGGGGAAGTACCGGCTGTATTCGCGCAAGACCGACCCCAGGACCGGCAAGCGCCGCAACCTGGGCACATTTGCCACGCGCGCGGCGGCGGAAAAGCATGAGAAAGCGGTGCAGTTCTTCAAGCACAGGTAGCAACGCCGGCGAGCCTGCGCGCGAGCCACGCGCGGTCGATCGCGGTTCACGCTTGCCAGACGTGCTCCGCGACCCTCAGGAAATTGCCGCCCATGATCTTTTCGATGCGCGCCTCCGAATAGCCGCGGCGTGACAGCAGGTCCGCGAGCTTGTGGAATTTCTGCGGACCGTTGAGGTCGGGCAGGAATTTGACGATATCGCCGCGTTCGCCCGATGCGCCGATTCCGGTTTTGCGGCGCATCTCGACTTCCTTGCGAAAGGTTTCGAGAAACTGCGGCATGTTGTCGATGTCGGGAACCGTGCCGTCCGTGCCGATGCCGACGTGGTCTTCGCCGCAAACCTGGACCGCGTGGTCGATGTGCGCGATCAGGTCGTCTGCCATCGGTTGGCGGCCGATGGCGAGAAACGGCATGAAATACATGCCGACATAGCCGCCCTTCTCGGCTACCAGCCGCAACTCCTTGTCGGTCTTGTTGCGCGGCAGGTCGGCCAGCGCGCGGCAGCCGGTATGGGAAATGATGATGGGCCCGTCGGAAACCGCGACGGCATCGAGGCAAATGTTTTCGCCGCTGTGGCTGAGATCGACCAGCACACGGTTGCGGTTGAGCTCGTGCACCACTTCGCGGCCGAACTCGGTAAGCCCTTTGTTCTCGGGAACCATCGAGCCGTCGCCGAGCTGGTTGCGCACGTTATAAGTGAGCTGGATCACGCGCACGCCGAGATTGGCGAATAGCGCCGCCCGCTTCGCGTCGCTGCCCATCATGATCGCGTTCTGAAAGCCGTAGATCACGCCGAGCTTGCCGTGGGCGTGCGCCTGCCGGATGTCGTTGGCGGTCAGCACTTTGGCAAGCGCGTCGGGTCTGCGCCGGATCAGCGCGTCCCACAACCCGATGTCGCTGACGCTTTTTTCAAACGGCTCTTCCTTGCCGAAGACGTAACCGATGGTCAGGTTGACCGCGCTGAGGCCCGAGGCTTTGACGTCCGCCAGCGCCCGCGCATCCACTCCCAGGTCCGGGCCCTTGGTGTCCGATTCGGGCAGATTGGGGTCGGTGAATTCACCGAGCGTATCGATGATAAGCATGCGCTTCGGCGTGTTGCCTGCCGTGCCGGCGACATCGGCAGCGAAAGCGGAAAGACTGCCGGCGGCGAGGCCGGCACCGGCGCATTGATTGAGGAACCTGCGGCGAGGCATGGCAGGCCCGGGCGCGATTTGCGGTTCAGGCTTGATCGTGGTTTTCATCTGCTTAGTCCGGCTCGTCCGGTATGGGTTGATGATGGTAGTCTTTGCGCCAGAAACGCGTACCGCGTTTGACCGTAAGCACGACGGAACGCAGGTTAGCGATGTCCAGCGCCGGGTTGTCTTTGAAGAAAGCCAGGTTCGCGTATTTGCCGGGCTCGAGCGTGCCGAATTCGCCCTGCTTCTCCAGCGCGGCCGCCCCGTTGCGGGTGGCGGCAATGATTGCCTGGGCCGGCGTCAGCCCCGCGTTGCGCACCAGCGCCTCCATTTCGGCATAAAGCGCGGGGTAGGGATTGTCCGGCCCCGCGCCGGCATCGGTGCCGGCGGCGATGGGCACGCCGGCGTCGAACATTTTTCTCGTGATGTCGCCGGCCAGCGCGAGAGGGCAGCGCTTCGAAACGGCGCCCTTGCCGTCCGCGGCCGCCGGCGGAAAATACACGCTCAAGGTGGCGTCCATGATGGTGCCGGACTTTGCCAGCGCCGCGATGTAGTGCGCGATGCCCGGTTCGTCGGCGCTCAGGCCATCGTACGAAGGCTCGTTGCCGCGCCCGTAGCTGCTCTTGCCCGGCTCGCGGATGAATCTTGCAATCATGCAGACGTGCGAGACCGAAGTCGCGCCGAGCGAATCGTAGGGCGTCGCCGGATACACCTGCTGGTGGGTCCATACCGGAAAATGCTGGCGCTTCGCTTCGGCAATCAGCGCCCGCACCAGCGGACCCGGCAGGTTGGCGTAGATTTTGAGTCCGGTGGCGCCGGTGCCGCGCGCCTGCGCGACGACCAGCGGCAGCTCGCTGTCGCCGGTCACGGCGTAGAGCCAGGGCACCTGCCCCGAGCGCAGGCCCAGCGAAGACGAGAGGGTGCGCGGGTCCTCGAAAAAGCTCGGACCGGCTACCAGCGCGGAATAAAAAATATCCGGCGCGGGAATTTCGTTGATGAGCGCCGCGCGCGCAAGGTCCGCCAACGCGCGCGCGTCGCCCGCCATGTCGCGCACGCCGGTGAGGCCGCCGTAGACATCGCGCTTGAGCTCGGCCTCCGCAATGGCACGCTGAGGCTGGGTGGCGTAATGCACGTGCGAGTCAATCAGGCCGGGAGTCGCGAACAGGCCGCGCGCATCGACCACTTCCGCGCCGCCGGTTAGCGATTTATCGAGCGCGGACCACGGTGCGATGGCCTTGATCATTTCGCCGTCGACCACAATCGACATGTCGGCGGCCAACCGTTCGTTGGCGGCGCCGGCACCCGCGCCGTTTATCAGCGTCGCGCCGCGATAGATCACCCGGCCGGTCGCGCGCCCGGCGAGTTTCGCCATTTTTTGTTCCGGCGACAACGCCGGCGACGCGCCGGCAACGGGCGCCTCCTGCGCCCTCATCGGGACTGCGCCGGCGACAACCGCGAGCAGCGAAACCGCGGCGGCGTATTTTCGCAGCCTGGTCTCCAGCGCGCGCAACGCGCCTATTTCCCCGCGACTGCCACGCACTCTATTTCCACCCGCGCTCCCAGCGCGAGGCCGTTGGCGCCGAAGGCGCTGCGAGCCGGGTAGTGCCCGCTGAAAAAGCTCCGGTATACGTCGTTGAAGCGTCCCCATTCCGCCATGTCGGCCAGCATCACCGTGCACTTCACGATGTCGGCCATCGACGCGCCGTGCGCTTCCAGCGAGGTCTTGATGTTCTGCATTGCCTGCCGGGCTTCCGGCTCGATGCCGCCTTCGATCAGTTTCATGCTGCCCGGCACGACGCCGATCTGGCCCGACAAATACAGCATGTTGCCGACCCGGACCGCCTCCGAGAATGGCAGGTTGGTCGGCAGTACCTTGCCTGAATTGAGGAATTCAACCGGGGCGTCCTGCGCCGCGCCTGCCACCTGTGAGCCGGAGAGCGCTCCGATAGCTGTCAGCAGCCAAACGCTTCTTTTCATTATTGACTCCTACGCGGAAAGATCGATAGTGCCCGTTTGCCGGAACGCCCCGCGTCAACAGCGGGGCCCGCCGGTTATTTCGCAAAGTCGCGCAACCGTGCCACCGTCGCCGCGTCGAGGCGCTGGACCAGCGCGACTACAAGATCGACCATCTGGTCGAAATCGCGGCGGTTGATGACGCCGTTATGTGCGTGCATGTAGCGCGCCGGCACCACCAAATTGATTGTCGGGACCCCGCCGTGGGTCTTCTGGATTTCGGCGCTGTCATCGCCGTAGCCTTGCACCAGATCGAGCTGCAGCGGGATCTTGAGTTCGCTCGCGGTCTGCCGCACCAGGCCCACCAGCCGGCGGTTGGGCAGCGCGCTTCCATCGTAGAGAAAAATTCCGGGGCCGCCACCGAGTACTTCCTGCGATTCCTCGGGATGGGTGCCGGGCGTGTCCCTGGTCACTCCACCTTCGATCGCGAGGCCGATGTCGGGCTTGATGATGTCTGCCGCGGTATGCGCGCCGCGCAGGCCGATTTCCTCCTGCGTCGTCGCGGTCCAGTAGAGCTGGTTGGGGTGGCTTGCCCCGGCCGTCCGGCGCATGGCTTCGATCAGCACCGCGCAGCCTACGCGATCGTCCCAGGCTTTGCCGAGATAGTTCTGGCTGCCGTTGAGAATTGCGAATGGTGCGTCGGGCACCACCGGGTCGCCGGGCCCGATGCCGAGTGCCTCGACCTCGGCCGCGGTTTTCGCGCCGACATCGAGGAACACCGACTCGCGCGGGAAAACCTTGGTGCGTTCGTCCTGCGGCACCACGTGGATGTCGCGAATTCCGGTGACGGCCCGCACCGGGCCCTTGTTGCCGATGATGATCCAGCGCTGGTCGATCAAAGCCTGGTCGAGCCAGCCGCCCAGCATCTGCATGGTGAGGTAGCCATCGGCAGTGGTGCGTCTGACCACGCCGCCGAGCTCGTCCATGTGTGCGTCGATCATGATGCGCGGTCCGCTGGTTCCCTGGCGCGCGATCACCGAACCCAGGCCGTCGTACCGCAGTTCCTCGGCGTAGGGCTTCATTTGCATCACCATGATTTCGCGCACCGCCTCCTCGAAACCCGACGGGCCGGGCGCATCGGCCAGCGTTTGCAGCAATTGGACAACACGATCCTGCGCGAATGCGTGACTCGGAACCAGCGCGCCCGCAAACAGCGCGATGCCAAATGGCATGACGCGACTCCGCAGCGCCGCCGCAATGAGTTTCATTCGTGAATTCTCCAGACAGGTTGGTCGGCTTTCAGCACGCGTGCAAAGCCCGGCGTTGGCCGGCGGTTTCCGGATTGACGGCGTTTCTGCCTGGCACGAATCAGTAGGAAACGAACTTGCCGCCGTCGGTGATCATGGTGAGGTCGACAAAGGTGGACCCGTTATGCCGGCCCGGCCCGAAGCTCACCACGAAGCCGCCGGTGTCGAAAGCATTCATCGATTCCAGCGCGCCGATCAGGCGCTCGCGGGTGAGGTCGCGGCCTTCGCGGCGCAGCGCTTCCACCAGCACCTTGCCCGCGATGAAACCTTCGAGGCTGGAGAAGTTGTAGTCGTTGGAGCCGGCTTTTTTCATCAGGTCCTGGTATTCGCGCACAATCGGGGTTTTCGCCACCCATGGGAAAGGCACCACCTGCGAAATGACCACGCCGACGCCGTCCGTGCCGAGCTCGTCGGCCAGCGCCTTGCTGCCGACGAACGAGACGTTGATGAACTGCGCGCCCATGCCGGCTTTCTTCGCCTCGCGAATGAATTGCGCGCAGGATTTGTAAGCGGAAATCATGATCACCGCGTCCGGCTTGACTGCGCCGATGGTAGCGACGGCGCTCGCCACCTGGACGGTATTGCGCGCTACCGTCCCTTTCGCCGAGATGGTCAATTTACGCTTGGCCATCGCCCGCTCGACTCCCGCCAGACCGGCCTGGCCGTAGGCATCGTCCTGGTAGAACACCGCGATGTTGCGGATGCCGGATGCAACCAGGAAATCGACGATGCGCTCGGTCTCGTCGAAATAGCTCGCTCGAATATGAAAAATGTTGCGGTTGAACGGCGCGCGCAACGCTTCCGCGCCGGTGAATGGGGCGATAAACGGCACGCCAGCGGCGGTAAAGATCGGCAGCGCGGCCACACTGGTCGGGGTGCCGATGTAGCCGACCAGCGCGAACACGCGCTCGTCGTTGATGAGCTTCCTGGTGTTTTCGGCCGCGCGGTCGCCCTCGTAGCCGTCGTCGAGCGTGACCAGCTCGATTTTGCGGCCGGCGATCCCGCCCTGGGCGTTGACGCGGTCGAAATACAGCATCAATCCCGCGCGCATCTGGATGCCGAGCTGTGCGGCCGGACCGGTGGTCGCCGCAGACTGCCCCAGCCGGATCTTGTCGGCGGTGATACCCGGCGCTTGCGCGAACACGGCGGCGCAATGCAGCAGCGCGGTAACCCATACCGCAAGCAGTACGCGAGCTTTCATTTCTATCCTCCTGCAGTGGCCGCCCTGTCGGCTAAGCCCGTATCGGCGTCATCGCGCCGGTTTACTTTTATCCTGGCGGACTGCAACGCCGCGTCCCTGCTCCAGCCTGGACCCGCCAACCGCCATAATGCGAAAAATTACACCATCTGGCAACAGCCGTTACACCGGACGGCGGCGCGCGGCGGGTTTTGGCTCATCCGTCGGCCGGCTGGCGCGGGGTGTCGAGGATAATTTGGTAGAACGTGAGATCCAGCCAGCGCCCGAACTTGAAGCCGGCGTGGCGGATGGTGCCGACGCATTCGAAGCCCAGTTTCCGGTGCAGGGCCGCGCTGGCCGCGTTGGCGGCGTCGATGCCGCCGATGACGGTATGCACCTCCGCCTGGCGGGCGCGTTCCAGCAGCGCCTGCAACAGCAGTTGCCCGAGACCCTTGCCGCGGTGATCGCGGTGCACGTAGACCGAATGCTCGACGCTGTACTTGTAGGCGGGCCACGCGCGAAACGTGCCGTAACTGCCGAAGCCGAGCAGCTCGCCGCCATTTTCGATTCCGATGACGGGGAAGCCGCCATTGCGCTTCGCC